>Ga0302319_10003164_pt1 | contig 34787 bp, 25 predicted proteins | sample Bog_T0_2_FD_203319 | JGI IMG/M metagenome (GOLD analysis project Ga0302319, IMG submission 203319) | Peat permafrost microbial communities from Stordalen Mire near Abisko, Sweden - Bog_T0_2 | ecosystem: Environmental > Terrestrial > Soil > Wetlands > Peat | place: Sweden: Abisko, Stordalen Mire...
CGATAAACGCCGGATAGGGCGCGAAGGAGTCGGCGCTATAGTCCTTGCCCAACTGCTTGGGCGGCGCGTGGTAGATCTCGTCGAGCATCTTGATGCCGAAGTAGCCCATGGTGAAGGGCTTCTGCGCGATGGTCGAATCGATGGTCCCGGCCTTGATCGCGTCCAGCGTATCCTGGTCCACATCCCAGGCCACCACCAGGCGGCCGCCGCCGGCCCGCTTCACCGCATCGGCAACCACCTTGCCCGACGAGGCTTCAAGGCAGATAAAGGCATCGATTTTCTTGGCGCCCGAGAGCGGCATGGCCGACTGGGTCCAATCGAACGCATTGCGGGCATCGCCCTTGATGTCCACCACGTCGATGATGTGAATGTCGGGACGGGTGGCGAGGACTTCCTTGAAGCCCTTCAGGCGCTCATCCGTATTGGGCTGGCCGCCCAGGGTGAAGAAGACCACATTGCCCTTGCCGCCCAACTGCTCGACCACCCGCTTGCCGCCCAGCCGGCCGGCCTCCAGGTTGTTGGTGCCGATGAAATAGAGCCTGCGGCTGCCGGCGGCATCCGAATCCATGGTGATGACCGGAATGCCCGCGGCCACGGCCGCATCGATCCCCGGCTGCACGACGGAGGCGTCGGCAACGGAGATCAGGATACCCGAGGGTTTGGCCGCTACCGCCTTCTGCAACTCGGCCAGCTCACCCTGGGGGTCGTAACTGTCAGGCCCCACCACCTTGGCCGTCACCTTGTACTGGGACGCCGCCTTGTTGAAGCCGGCAGCCGCTGTCTGCCAGTAGGGCAGGTTCACGTTTGTGGCGATCAGGTAAAAGACCTCTTTGGTCGAGTGCCTCTCGCAGCCTGATGTAGACAGAATAGCCAGGGCCAGCGTGGCCAACGCAAAACTCTTGATCACCTTCATGCTTGCCTCCCGGTACAGACGAAGATTGTGTTTGGGGTCGACGCCGGATTTTCATCCCCGCGCCGGGCGCTCTAAAAAATTCGGCTGGATGGTACTACCGAAAGACAAGGATTGTCCACCGCGCGCCGCATGTGCAACTTTATAGCATCCCGGGGGGGGTATGGATGGTGATTTACGGCACGCAGGTGGCCTGCTTTCAACGCCGGGTCCCCCTTTGCGGTATAACCAGACGTGAACCATGGAGCAGGACGACGATGACTCCGGAAGCCAAGCCGATTTTCACGCTGCCCAGGGCGATCGCGGTGTGCGGAGACGACGGCGGCGAGCTGACCCGCCGCGCCTGCCCCGAGCCGCCCCACCCCTACCGCTCGCCCTTCGCCCGCGATGCGGCCCGCATCCTTCATGCGCGCGCCTTTCGCCGCCTGGCCGGCAAGACCCAGGTCTTCACCCGCCTGCCCGCGGACTTCCCCTCGGACCACTTCCGCAGCCGCCTCACCCACACCCTGGAAGTGACCCAGATCTCCCGCACCCTGGCCGCTGCCCTGGGGCTGAATACGGAACTGGCCGAAGCCCTCGCGCTGGCCCACGACATCGGCCACCCGCCCTTCGGCCACGCCGGCGAAAAGGCCCTCGACCACTGCCTGCGCGGATTTGGCCTGGGCTTTGACCACAACCTTCACGCCCTGCGCATCGTCACCTGGTTTGAAGAGCGCTACGCCGCCTTTCGCGGCCTCAACCTGACCCTCGGAGTGCGTGAGGGCATCGTCAAACACTCCCACGACTACCGCGCCACCGAACACCCCGATCTGGGAGACTATTTCCTCGACCAGTTTCCCCCGCTCGAAGCCCAGCTCATCGATCTGGCCGACGAAATCGCCTACCTCACCGCCGATCTCGACGACGGCCTGGACTCCGGCATCCTGACCCTCGAACAGGTGCGGGATGAGGTTGACCTCTTCCGGCGCTTCCATGACGGGGTGGTCCGCGACTATCCCGCCGCAACGCCAAAGCTGGCCGGATATGAGACCCTCAAGCGCGTCCTGAACGCCCTGGTCACCGATTTGATCGAAGAGGTCCGGCGGCAAGTGGCCGCGCTCGGCGCAAACTCGCTGGAAGGAACTGGAATCAGGGAGATCGGACTCGAGCAGGTGCGCAACGCGCCGCGCCGCCTGGCCGCCCTGAGCCCCGCCATGGAAGCCGACCGCGCCCAGGCCAAGCAGTTTCTCTATGCCAGCCTCTATAACTCGCCAGGCATGGAAGAGGGCCACGCTCACGCCGCCCGGGTGATCGAGGAACTGTTTGCCGCCCTCATCGCCGACCCCGGCCAACTGCCCGCCGACCACCGAGCGCAGATTCCCACCCAGGGCCTGGCCCGCACCGTCGCCGACTACATCGCCGGCATGACCGACAGCTACGTTGAACAGGCCTGGAGCCGCTGCCGAGGGCGGTGAGACCGCTTCACTCGTCAAGCGAAGGTCCTACCAGCCGTCTTTGGCCAGCTCTCGCTTACGATCCTGCCGCCGCTCTTCGAGCAGCAGATCGCACATGGAAGCGCCACCCGCCGTGCATCCGCGCAACTCGTCGATCAACCGCATTTTTGCAGCAAGCCCGTCAGGCTTCGAAGCGAACGACGTTCCCTCGGGTGCGATGAATTCCTTGTCTTCCATCTCATGATTGTCGCGCCATTTTGCCGCACTGCGACAAAAAATGCTCACGAGAGAAGAGCACGGTCACTTGATTCGACTTACTGCACCGTCCCCGCAGGCCGCAGCCGCCGCAAGTCCAGGGCGCACTCGACGGCATTCTGCGCATGCAGGCGCAGGTTGTCCGAGGCAGCCCACAGCCACAGCCGGGAGGACTGGCTGGAGTTGCGCGCGCCGGGCTCGGTCCGCAGCCTCACCAGCACGTCGCTCTGGCCGGTAGCGGCCAGGTTCGAGGGCGAATCCGTGTCTTCCAGCACCAGGTCCACGTGGTCGCCGCTCAAAGCCTCTTCCAAGGCGGCAAGGTCCACCGGCCGCTCCAGCTCGATGGCGATCGAAAAGGCGTGGCCGTGGAAGACCGGCGCCTGAATCACCTGCAAGGCCAGCGCGGGCCAGTGGCCCAGAGCCAGGGCTTCATAGTGCCGGCGCACCCGCGCCTCCACCGCGCTCAGGCTGACGGCGGCGCTTTCGCCCAGGCCGGTGAGCAGGTTATAGGCCACCTGCGCGTCGAAGGTGGCGCGCGGCATGTTCTGAAAGCTGAGCAGGCTCACGGTTTGCTGATGCAGTTCGTCCATGGCGGCGCGGCCCCACTCGCTGGACGGAAGCAGCAGCGTGGCGAAGGCCGCGCGCACCGGCGCGGCCTGGTGCAGGCGCTGGAGGATGAGGCCCAGGGCCAGGGCCGCGGGGTGCGCCGGGACCACGGCCGGGGTAAACAGATCGACGGCCGCGGCTTCATATCCCAGCCAGGGAGCGCGCACCAGCACGCCGGTCTCCTGATCCAGGGCTCCGGAGAGGTCGAGCACCGTGGAGCCGGCCCTGAGCGCGTCGCGCCAGTGCTTGCGGGTGAGGTCCTCGGCGCCGCAGAAAAATGTGAAGTCCACGCGCTCGAAGGAGTCCAGGCCAATGGGCTGGACGAAGGTGATTTCGTCGCCCACCTGGTCCAACTGGCCTTGCGCCGTCTCCTCGTCCAGCAGGATGAAATTGGACGCCGCCAGCGGCGAATCCTCCAGCGCTTCCTTCAACTCCCGGCCCACCAGGGTAGCGGCTCCGGCTATGGCGATCTTGTACACAAATGTCCTTTTATCGGTTGAGGAAAGTCACAAATGGCTTGGCGCGCCGGGCTCGGCCGCGGGGTCTTCCGGTGCGGCGGCGGCAGCCTGCCCCCTGCGGCGGCGGCGCGACCAGGAATAAGCCGCCCGCGCCCAGATCCCGGAGAACATGTAGACCAGCGCCAGCGAAAAGAGCACCACCTGCGAGAACTTCCAGATCACAAAAAGCAGAATCGCGATCTGAAAGAGGATCTGGAAGGGATGGCGGCGGGAAAGGCTGATCTCCTTGCCGGACCAGAATCTCCACGTGCTGACCATGAGAAAGCCGCTCATGCCCACCACGGCCAGCCAGACGATGGCGACCCACCAGGCCTGGTTCGGATAGCCGTAGCAGAGGTGAACGCTGGCCGCCAGCAGCCCGGCCGCCGCCGGAATCGGCATGCCCACAAAGTACTTGCGCCCCGGCCGCCCCGGGTTGCGCGGCTGCGCGTCGTGGCTGATGTTGAACCGCGCCAGCCGCGAGACCCCGCCAATGAGAAACAGGAAGCAGATGAAAGCCCCGGCGTGGAGCAGGTTCTGGCGCAACTGCGGGTTGATGGAAGTGGGCAGAAAATGGAATCCCCAGATCAGCGCCAGCAGGCTGGGCGCCATGCCGAAGGTGATGGCGTCGGCCAGCGAATCCAGCTCCTTGCCAAAATCGCTGCAGGTGTTGGTCATGCGGGCGATGCGCCCGTCCAGCGAGTCCAGGGGAATGGCGATGAGGATGGCGATGGCCGCCCAGTCCAGATGCTGGCGCGCGTCGCCGATGCCGCCGATGGCCGCAATCGTCTGGGTGATGGAAAAGTAGCCGGCGGCGATGTTGCCCACGGTAAACAGCGAGGGCAGCAGGAACATGCCGCGCCTGAGCCGCGCCTGCGCATTGGCCTTGGCTAGTATCGGGTCGCGAGGGGTCATGAGAGCCCTCCTTCCGGCATGGCCGCCAGTACACTCGAGCCGCCTTTGACGCGCTGGCCCACCTTCACCCGCAACTGGGCCTCGGCCGGCAGCAGCACGTTCACGCGGGAGCCGAACTTGATCAGGCCCACGCGCTGGCCGCGCTCCACCCGGTCGCCCTCCTTGAGGTTGAAGACGATGCGCCGCGCCAACAGGCCGGCAATCTGCTTGAAGGTGACCTCGAAGGCCTGGACGGCGCCTTCTTGGTCGCCGCGCACCGTGGCCGCGTTCTGCTCGTTGCGGTCCGCCGAAGCCGGGTTCATGGCGTTCAGGTAGAGGCCCTTCTGGTAGCGCACGCTCGAAAGCACGCCGGCAATCGGCGCGCGGTTCACGTGCACGTCAAAAACGCTGAGGAAGATGCTGATCCGCTGCCTCGGCCCCTCGGGCGTGTCGATGGCGGCCGTCTCGGTCACCAGCCCGTCTCCGGGGGACACGATGAGGCCGGGGCCCAGGGGAATGGTCCGCGCCGGATCGCGGAAGAACCAGAGAAAGAATGCCGCCAGAAGCACGGGCGCAAACACCAGCCAGGAGCCGCCGGTCAACAACCAGAGTCCCACCGCCAGCGCCAAAAAAACCAAACCGTAGAGATAACCGTCACGAACCATGGTTGCTAACGATTATACGGTGATTCGGCTCCCCTGCCGACTCGACAGCCGCTCGGCGCCGCGCACACCTGCCGCGATGAGGCCGCGCCGTACCTGCGCTCAGGCGTCCCGCCCGCATGTCCCGTCCGTTCCAGGTGCTTTAAGCCACAGCCGGGGACCGGTGCTCCAGGGCGAAGATCAGGTCCTTGGCGTGCAGCTTCAGCTTCTTCAGACGCACTTCCTCGAGCTGTTCCTCTTCCGAGAGGTAGGGTTTTTGAATCAACTCTTCCAGCCGCTGAGCGTAGCGATGATGTTCGGCATGCAGGCGGTTCAGTTCTTCGCTCAGCGTGGGATCCAGTATTTCATCCATCAAGCACCTCCGGTCGAGCGATTTTTCCAACCGGGGCCGGCCTGAATGACCGCTTTCGAGTGGCTCTTCCCGCTTCTGAAGAGGGCCACCTTGCTCAGCGCCAGCCGGGCGATCCGGGTTGCAAAATCGATCTCGTAACAGAACATTTACATATATCGCCGCAGGTGTGCAATCGGCAAGAGTGAAATAGGCCAAAAGCAGCCGGAAGCTGTGGAATTCGGGGGCCAACACAGCCTGCGGTGACCGCAGTCACAGTGGAGCCGGCAGGCCCGGCGCGGCTTGAGCAGCGGCCTATCGCTCGCTCGGCTCCAGTTGCAGGCGCATCAGGATCGCATCCTCCGCCGGATCAAGGTAATAGCGCGGCCGGCGGCCGGTTTCCTCAAAGCCCAGAGAGCGGTAAAAGCTGAGCGCGGGGCGGTTCGAGGCCCGCACCTCGAGATCGACTTCAGCCGCTTGCGCCAGGCGCAGTTCCCCGGCCAGCGCGGCGAACAGTTGCCGGGCCACGCCGCGGCGCTGGCTGCCGCGAGAGACGGCAATCGCCTCCAGCTCGGCCTCCGGTCCAATCCTGCAAGCCACCGCGAAAGCCGCAACGACGCCCTCTGATTCCTCGGCCACCAGCGCAATTCTCTTCGGAGTGCTCTCCGGATTCAGCGCGGCCAGGTAGACGCCGCGGGGCCAGCGAGGCGCCTCCCGCAGGCTCGCGGCGATTTCCATGACCCGGTCGAGGTCCGCCGGGGTCATGGGCCGAATCCGCGCCTCCGCGGCGGGGGAATTCATGGGTGCGCGGGCGCGGCGGCCGGCTCGCCGAAGATCTCCGCATCCGAGCGGCGCAGGTAGTGGCCGTCGAGCAGCGCCAGGTCCACGAACTCCCCGGCCGCCACTCTTGGCGCGCCCAAAGAAAGCGCATCGGCGGCGATGGGCGCGGCGGTGTGAACCAGCTCGGCGGCGGGCCACGCCGAAGAGAGCAGCAGCGCCGCCGCCGGGTCGCAGACGGCAATCCGCACCGGTTGAGCCGCAAGGCCCGCAAGCTCCAGATTCGCTAGCTCCGGGGCCCCCGCCAGCAGTTCCCTTGCCTGCGCGCCGGCGACTTCTCTTCCCGAGACCGCGCCGCCCAGCCGCAGAAAGACCTCATGACGGTGGGCGTCGAGAGCCGCCGAGGAAGTTCCGGCTTTTGCGGCCAGCACCTCAAGCCGGGAAACCGACACCACCGGAATCCGCGCGGCTTCGGCGAGCCCCTTGACCGCGCTCAGCCCCACGCGCACCCCGGTAAAGCTGCCCGGCCCGTTGACGGCCACAATCGCGCCCACTTCGCCCAGCGCGATGCCGCCGAGCCCGAGCAGGTCCCGCACCGCGGCCACCAGCGTGGAAGAGTAGCTGCGCCCTTCAAGCTCGATCTGGCCGAGAATCTCCACCGCCCCCCCGGACAGCCGCCCCAGGGCAACCGAACCCGAGGGTCCGCAGGTGTCGATTCCCAGCAACAACATGGATTCAGGCATGAGTTACACGGCCTTCAGAGCCTGGTCCAAATCGGCGATCAGGTCTTCCTTGTCTTCAATGCCCACCGACAACCGCACCAGCCCCTGCGTGATGCCCAGCGACTCGCGCTCGTCGTCGCTCAAGGCGGCGTGCGTGGTGGTGGCCGAGTGGGAGGCCAGGGACTCGACCCCGCCCAGCGATTCGGCGCAGAGGAAAACCCGGATTGCGCCCAGGAACCGTCCGGCGGCTTCTCTCGATCCCAGGTCGAAGCTCAGCATGGACCCGAAGCCCTTCTGCTGCCGGACGGCCAGTTCGTGCTGCGGATGGCTCTTCAACCCCGGATAGGCCAGCCGGGTCAGCTTGGGCTGTGTGGACAGGAACTCCGCCACCGCGCGCCCGTTCTCCTCGTGCTGCTTCATGCGCAAGGGCAAGGTCCGGATGCCGCGCAGAACCAGGAAACTCTCGAAGGGCGAAAGAATCCCCCCGGCGGCCTTCTGCACCAGATGAAAGCGTTCCTTGTGTTCCGGTTTGCTGCCGATCAGCGCCCCGCCCAGCCCGTCCGAATGGCCGTTGAGGAACTTGGTGGTCGAGTGCATCACGATATCCGCGCCCAAGGCCAGTGGGCTTTGCAGCGCGGGCGACAGGAAGGTGTTGTCCACGCTCAACTCGACTCCGCGCGCGTGGGCGACCTGGCTGACGGCGGCGATGTCGGTGAGCGACATGAGCGGATTGGTGGGCGTCTCTATGTGAATCAGGCGGGTGGCGGGGCGGATGGCCGCGGCTACGGCGTCCGGGTTGCCGGTATCCACGTATTCGATGTCGATGCCGTAATGGCGCACGATCTGGTTGAACAGCCGCTGCGTGCCGCCGTACACGTTGCGGGTGCATAGCAGGTGGTCGCCGGCGTGGAGCGTGGCCACCAGCGCATAGATGGCCGCCATGCCGCTGGCAAAGGCATGACCGCTGACGCCGCCTTCGAGAGCCGCCAAGGCCTCTTCGAGCCGGTCCCGCGTGGGATTGCCGGCGCGCGAATAGTCCCAGCCCTTGTCGGCGCCGATGCCGGTCAGCTCAAACGTCGAGGAAAGGTAAACCGGAACATTCACCGCGCCCGTCAAAGGGTCGGGATATTGCCCGGCATGGACTGCGAGGGTGGAATATTTCAATTCAGACATGGTGGGGTGGGGCCTTCCGCTCCTGGATTCCAAACCTGGTTTTCAAACCTGGTTTTCAAACCTGGTTTTCAAACCTGGTTTCTCTTCCTGGCTTCTAGCTTATCGCGGCTACCCCGGCGTCTCGGTCAAGGGCGGCGACTCGCCTCGCGGCGGTGCGCGGCCCCCCGCCACGGCCATGGAGCAGATTCTGAAGCCCGGCCCCGGTTGCGGCTATTTCCCCAGCGCCGCCGCCGGCCGCAGCGGCGATTCGGCCTGTTCCCCCACCACCGTCGTCCATTCCCGCACATACCACCGGTGGACGATCCCGTTCGTCACGTACGGATCGACCCTGGCAAACTTCTCCGCGACCTCGGGCGACTCACCCCGGAAAAGCAGCACTGCGCCGTCGACCGGATTCTTCATCGCCCCGGCCAGCACCAGTTCGCCCAGTGCGCTGGCCTTCCACGCCAGGTCAAGGTGCGCACCGCGAAACTCCGCGCGCTGGGAAACGTAGTCTTCACCCACTTCATAAAACAAGAGGTAATGCATTCGCGTTTCTCGCTCCTATCGCTCAGTTAGACGAGTTCTTTTTGCCCTTGGACCGCTTGCGCCCACCGTTCCAGAAACCAGCGCAACTCACGCGGCGGCTGCAGCCAGACCTCGGCCGCCGTTTGACGCCACAGGCCCCGCACCAGCACGCTCAACCCGCGCGGCCCCAGCCGCCCGATCGCCCGGAACGCCGCCTCGTCGGTCAAATCGTCGCCCAGGTAAGCCACCGGCGCGTCGCCCGCTTCCTCGGCCACAATCGCCTCCACCGCTCCGCCTTTGTTGCGCCCCGCCCGCAACTCCACTCCGGCCTCGAAATCCAGCAGGGCCAGCCCCTCCATGCGCGCCAGCGGCTCAAACAGCTCCCTGGTCCGCCGCTCGATCTGCTCGGCCTTCTTGCGCGTCGCTCCGCGCCAGTGCATCACCACGCCGTTGGCCTTGTCTTCAAAGAGTCCGCCCAGGCTGTCCCGGCGCAACTGCTCGCGCAGCTCGTCCAGCTTCTTTTTGACCGGGGGCGGAGGCTGCTCCAGCTCCCGCCGCCCGTCCGGGTAAAGCCGCTCGGCGCCGTGCAGGCCCCAGGCCTCCAGCGGAGGCGCCAGTCCGAGCATCGGCCCGATCTCCGCCGCCGGCCGCCCGGTCACTACCGCCAGGCGCGTCCGGCCCTGGCTCTGAATCCGCTTCAGCAGCTCCCGCACCCCGGCCCAGGGACGCGCCTCAAACCGGTTCACCCGGAACGGCGCCAGCGTCCCGTCATAGTCCAGCAGCAGCAACGGCCGCTGGCTCGCCGCAACCCTGCCCAGAAACGCATCCAGCTTTGTACCGGCCTCTGAAGTCAACCTTCGCTCGCTTTCAAAGCCAGTTTATCGCGCCCTCCGCAAGCTGCCCGTCAAGTCGTCCGCGCCTTCGCGCCTTGCCCGCCCGCTTCATGCGCTATCCTGTCCAGGAGAGCGCTCCAACCCGCTTTCGGCACACGGCAAATACCATGGCCATCGACGGAATCGACCGGGCAGCCAAGAAACTCGTCCTCACCGTACAGGATTACTCCCTGTTCGCGCATCACGCTGTGATGAATCTCTTCCGTCCGCCCCGCTATTGGCCGGAATTCCTGATTCAGTCCGATATCATCGGCGTCGGCTCCACGTCCATCGTCCTGCTGTCGGGTTTCTTCACCGGCGGCGTGCTGGCCCTGCAGTCGGCCTCCACGCTCTCGGCCTTCGGCGCCACCGCCATGACCGGCCGCTTTGTCTCGCTCACCATGATCCGCGAACTGGGCCCGGTGCTCACTGGCGTCATGGTCTCCGGCCGCAACGCCTCCTCGATGGCCAGCGAACTCGGCTCCATGGTGGTCACCGAGCAGATCGACGCCATGCGCGCCCTGGGCGTGGACCCCATGCGCAAACTGGTCACCCCGCGCCTGTTTGCCTGCATCTCCATGCTCTTCTTTCTCACCATCGTCGCCGACGCCTTCGGCATCCTGGGGGGCGGCTTCGTCACCATCTTCATGAACCACCAGGACGGCCCCCAGTACTTCTCCTCGGCCTGGGAGGCGCTGCGCTATCCGGACATCGTTCAGGGCCTGGTCAAGCCGCTCTTCTCCGGCTTCATCATCGCCTCCATCGGCTGCTTCTATGGCATGAGAACTTCGGGAGGCACGGAAGGCGTGGGCCGGGCCACCATCCAGGCCGTGGTCACCGCCTCGGTGCTCATCATCTTCGTGGACTTCTTCCTCACCCAGATTCTGCTCTCCCTGTTTTCCTGACGAGTTTTCCCGATGAATGAGAATCCCGCTTCCGCCGAACCCGGCCCCTCTCCGCTTGCGGATGCGACCCCGCTCGCGGGTCCAACGCCGGTGGTGGCTTTTCGCAACGTCTCCATCGCCTTCGACGGCCCGCCGGTGCTGGAAGACATCAGCTTCTCGCTCGGGCCCGGCGAGACCCGCATCCTGCTCGGCCCCGCCGGGGTCGGCAAGAGCGTCCTGCTCAAGCTGACCAACGGCCTGCTGCGCCCCGACGAGGGCAGCATCATGCTCTTCGGCCACGAAATCTCCCCCATGCCCGAGGAACAGCTTTTTGCCCTGCGCACCCGCGCCGGCATGGTCTTCCAGGAAGGCGCGCTCTTCGATTCCCTTTCTGTCCGCGACAATGTCGCCTTCCAGCTCATCCAGGAAGGGGTGCCCGACGACGAAATCGACCTCCGCGTCCGCGACGCCCTGCGCTTTGTCGAGTTGGAGGAGACCTTCGCGCTCTTTCCCGCCAGCCTCTCGGGCGGAATGCGCCGCCGCGTGGCCATTGCCCGCGCGCTCATCCACCAGCCCGAGCTGCTGCTCTATGACTCGCCCACCGGTGGCCTGGACCCGGTCACCTCCACCACCATCATCGAATTGATCGTCAAGGAGCGCGACGTCTTCAAGACCCCCTCCCTGCTGGTCACCCATCGCCTCCAGGACGCCTTCACCTTGTGCACCCATCGCTTCGACTCCGAACAGGGCCGCATGGTCCCGCTCCCCAAGGGCCACACCGACCCCAACACCACTTTCCTCATGCTCGAAGAAGGCCATCTCATCTTCGACGGCTCGCTGCACGAGCTGCTGCACACGGAAAACAAGTTTGTGCGCGAGTTCCTGGAGTAGGACAGGGGGCAGGGCTACACATCTGAGCTAACCCCTACAGCGGTTCCACAATTGCTGTACCCAGAAGCCACAGCCCTCAAGTGCCTTTTTCATCAAGAAAAGGCCTGGCCCTGCCGCGTGCATTCACGGCAGGGCCAGGCTGTTTTACAGGCCACAAAATAACTCCCAATCGAGCTATTTTGTTGCGATGGTGAGCCCAAAGGTGGCCGACTGGCTGACGGAGCCGGAAGTGGCGACAACCGTCAGGGTCGAGCTTCCGGCCGGTGAGCCGGAGTATTTGTAATGGCTGGATGAGCAGGCGGTGAGGGTTGTCGCTGCCCAGAGGCCAATGACCGCGAAGGCCACCAGGGCAAAGAAGTTGCGCCGGCGCTTCGGCCAGACCAGCAGGCAGAGCCCGGCCACGCTGATGCCGCCCAGCGCCTTGCCCAGGGTGGGAACGCGGTTGGAGGCTTCAGAGGTATTGTTGGGCGCGGTCGTCGCCACCACGACCGAAACGGCGGCGCTTTGTCCCCCCGTCAGGGCCGCGCTGCTGGGATTCACCGCGCAGCTTGTCTCGGCGGGTGCTCCGCTGCACGTGAAGGTGACCGTGCCGCTGAAGGTCGCGTTGCCGGTTACTGTCAGAGTCACAATGCCCGTCTGGCCGGCGGTTAATGAAAGTGTCTCCGGGCTGGGCGTACTGAGGGCGATGGCCGGCGTCAGAGCCGTGACGGAGACGGTCACCGGGGCAGGCAAAACGGCGGAGTTGAAGTGAGTGTCGCCGCTGTAGGTTGCGGTGATCGAGTCCGCGCCGACGGGCAGCGCGGTGGTGGTCAAGGCAGCTGTGCCCGTGCTGACCGCACCCGCTCCCAGGCTGGTTCCGTTGGCGTAGAAGGTGACGTAGCCGGTTGGCGTCAGAGTATTGTCGGCCGCCGCCAGAGTTGCGGTCAGGGTGACGCTGGCGCCTTGCACGGCCGTTGTCGCGCTGGGCGTCAAGGTCAGGTTCACGCGCCGCGTGCTGGAGGAGCCGGTGGCCGCCGAGAGCGCGTTGCTGGCCGAGGTCAGAATCTCTGAATCGTTGTAGCCGTTGGAGTTGAACGCCAAATAGGTAGCCGTGGCGCTGTTATTGGTATTGCCTGTAAAGTTGCCGCTGGAGTCAAAGTTGAGGGTGTCGGTGGCGGCGACTTCCTCTTCGGAACTCGATCCGAAGCTGGACGGTCCCGATTGCTTGAAGTCGACGTGCTGATCGGTTGTCGTCGTCCAGGTGACACTGCCATCCGGGTTGGTTACATAATCGACAGTGAACGCCAGCGGAATGGAAAAATCAGTCTCCGTTACGGTGACGGCGCTGGGTGTGGTGGTGGTCACCGTCGACTGCACAGTCGAGGTCAGATTGTCGGTCTCCAGTTGGGTACTCACACTGTTGCTGTCCACGATCTGAATGTCGTTGACAAAGTTGACGGTCTGGTCGATCGAGGTGGTGATGGCGCCCTGCGAGGTGTTGGCCACGCCGCTAATGGTGAAGTTGCGCAGCAGCGTCTCCGTCACCTCGGCCGTGCCGTCGCCGGAAGCGTCCAGATTCACATTCGAGGTCACGTTGGTGCTGGGGTTGGCCCCCAGCGTGTTCGACAGCACGCTGCCGGTGACCGTCGCGCTGCCCTTGTCCAGGTAAAGCAGCAGGTTGCCGTTCACCAGGGCGCCCTGCAGGTAGCCGGTGTTGGTGAGCGTAAACGTGTGCGCGCTGCCGTTCGAAAGCACCCCGGCAAAGGGCGTCAGGTTCACGCGATAAGGCTTGAAGTTGAGCGTCTGCGCGCCGGTAATCGGTTTCCACAGATCCGGATCGATGCCCCCGGTAAAGATGTAGGGATGCGCCGGAGCCAGGCCGGCCGGCGTGCCGTCGATGGCGACGTCAATCTCCCGCAGAGCCGTTCCCGTGGTGCCGTTCACGTAGGGAGAAACCGCTGCGTCGGGCGTGGTCAGATACCAGAACTCATCGCTGCCCGAGCCCTGCGTGTACACATCGAGGTAAGCCCGTGCCACGTTGGTCGGCAGCGTCAGACTCTCCGAGAGCGGACTGGAGGGCGTGTAAAAGTTGTTGGCGTCGCCGTTGGCGTAGATGGGCAGAACCTCATCTGGAACCGTCGGAGCCGGGTAGGCGGCCGAGGTGGGATAAAAATCCAGCTCGGCGTTGCCCCAGATGATGCCCGTGTAAGTCGAGTTGACGATGTTCGCGATGTCCACTTCGCCGTTGCCGGCCGCATAAAAGATAGCCGATAGATCGGTGACATCGCTCTCCACATGCCACGAGGGGCTGAAGCTCGAACCCGGCTCGGCGGTGGTGCCGCGATAGACGGTGACGTTGTTGAGCCAGACCTGGGCGCTGCGGTCGTATTGGCGGCCTTCGGTGACGGTCAGATCGGCGCTGAAAACCACCTTCGCCCAGGGGCCGGGGCAGTCGGCCGGCGGTGTAAAGGTGAAGGTTCTCGGGCTGTAGTCGTTGAACTCCAACTCATTGAAGAGACTTACCTTGCAAGGCGTGGTAGCGGGACGAAGAACTAGCGGTTCGGCGCTCACCGGATTGGATGAGCCGATCTGAGGAGAATTGGAGAGGACAACCTGTGCTTGCGCACCGGCTGCAAAGATAAGGAAGAGAAAGGTCAACGAGCAGATACTTCGAATCGCTCCGCGCAAATGCACAGAAGGTTTCATCATATGAGTGCTCCTTTGGGGTGAAACTGGGGTAAAACGGAAAGAACGGCCAGCATAGCACACTCCTGACGCTGCTCATGAAAATTTAATCGCTTTATCTCGTTGAGAAGAAACGAAGAATGCCCAAAGCAAAATGTCGGCCATCTTGTATTCATCCGTCAACCCGCCAATTCTCCTGTTCCCTGTTCCCTGTTCCCTAGTCCCTGGCCCATCTGCTACTCTTGCCTGTTTTTGATTTGCCCAAAGAACGGCAGGTGCAATCATGGGATTCAAATTCCAAGGTTTCGACTTTCTCCACCTCGACTCCAGCTTCACCGAGGACGAGCTGCTGGTCCGCAAGACCGCGCGCGAATTCGTCGAGGACAATCTCGTCCCCATCATCGAGGAGTGCTTCCGCGAGGGACGCTTCCCGCGCGAACTGGTTCCCATCATGGGCGAGCTGGGCTTCTTCGGCGCCAACCTGGAGGGCTACGGCTGCGCCGGCATGTCCAACGTGGAGTACGGCCTGGTGATGCAGGAGCTGGAGCGCGGCGACTCCGGCTTTCGCAGCTTTGTCAGCGTGCAGTCCGGGCTGGTCATGTACCCCATTTACACCTTCGGCTCCGAGGAGCAGAAGAACACCTGGCTGCCGGCCCTGGCCACGGGCGAAAAGCTGGGCTGCTTCGGGTTGACCGAGCCCGGCTACGGGTCAAACCCCGGCGGCATGACCACCACCGCCCGCAAGCTGGGCGATGAGTACGTCCTCAACGGCGAAAAGATGTGGATCACCTCCGGCAACATCGCCGATGTGGCCATCGTCTGGGCCAAGGTCGAGGAGGAGGACGGACGGGTGCGCGGTTTTCTGGTGGAGAGCGACCGTCCCGGCTTCACGGCCTACGAAGTCCACGGCAAGTGGAGCCTGAGGGCCTCCATCACCAGCGGCCTGTCGCTGCAGGAGGTTCACCTGCCCGCCGCCAACCTGATGCCTGGAACCGGCGGCCTCAAGAGCCCTCTGATGTGCCTCAACCAGGCCCGCTACGGCATCAGTTGGGGCGCCATTGGCGCGGCCATGGATTGCTACGACACCGCGCTGCGCTATGCAAAAATGCGGAAGCAGTTTCACGGTCAGCCCATCGCCTCGCACCAGCTCATCCAGGAAAAACTGGTCTGGATGGCTTCGGAAATCTCCAAGGCCCAGTTGCTCTCGCTCCACGTCGGCCGCATGAAGGACCTGGGCACGGTGGGTTACGAGCACATCTCGATGGCCAAGCGCAACAATGTCTGGATGGCTCTTGAAACGGCCCGCATGGCCCGCGACATCCTGGGCGCAAACGGCATCACCGAGGACTACCCCATCATGCGCCACATGATGAATCTGGAATCGGTGAAGACCTACGAGGGCACCCACGACATCCACGCCCTCATCCTCGGCCAGCACCTCACCGGGATTGCCGCTTACTAGGAGTGTATCGGGCATGGATTCGCGACGGTGACCTTGCCCTCGGAATGCGGACCTCTTCACCGGCCGGGTTTTGAGGATTGAATTCCTCCTCCTCGTCATCGTGGCGGTGGGAATGTGGGAATCGGCTTCATCGATTTCCGAGGTTTGTGGGAAGGGCGGAAAACAGCGCCATCGGTTTCCGGGCCTTCCACAAACCGTTATTTCCAGGGCCTGCTTCGATCACCGCGAACCCTCAGGCGGCGATATTCATCGTTGCATCCGTCCAGATCCAGGACGTCCGAGTGGAGGTCAGGGTGTTGTCAGCGAAGGCGTTCCCCCCGCCGCCGGATGTTCGTACAGACGGTAGCGCGTTTTCCCTGATTCATCAGCCTGGGGGCGCGCTCGAATCTCGACCAGCCGCTTCAAGAGCGCGGCGACCTGTTCTTTATCCCCGGCACTGCGCAGCACTAGAATCAGGTGGTACACAGCTTGCTGGTCGTTTGGATCGAGAGCCAACGACGCGCGGCTCTGTTCGATCGAAAGATCCGCTTGCCCCCGCTCGTAATACAACCCACTCAGTAGGTCGTGCGCTGTAACAAGGCGCGGATCCAGTTTTACCGCGCGCGTGGCCGCCTCTAACTCCTCCTTATACTCTGGGCTTCCCTCCGGCTTGCCTTCCTCAAGCAATGCTTCCGCCAGCAGGTATTGCGCAAAGGCATCGTTGGGATGGGCCTTGACGGCCGCGCGAAACTCGGCCAGCGCCTCCTTGGACCGATGCTGCTGGCTCTTGACCAGCCCTTCAGCCACGCCGAGAAACGAGAGTTGGGGATCGATCCGGCTGGCACGATCGAAATCTTCCGCGGCGCGCGCAAACTCGCCAAGCTGCGTGAGCAGAACGCCGCGAACGAGGTAGAGTCTTGGCTCATCCGGCAACTGGGCGAGCCCGATATTCACAATGTCGATTCCCACCTGGGGGGAAGCGTGATCGTAGGAAAGGGTGGCAAACTGCACATAAGAATCCACACTCTTCGGATTGGCCAGAATCGCCTTGCGCAGCAATTCGATGGCGTGGTCCGTGTCACCCTTCGTCTCCAGGATTTCGGCAGCCAGGGCCAATGCGTCTTCTTCTACGGGCGTCGCCTCGATCAATGGCTGCAGCGTCGCCAGCGCGTCCTCGGAAAGATGGGCGTCCCACTGCGCGAGTGCGAGATTGTAACGCGCTTCGTGCTTCGCCGGGTCCAATGCGAGTGCATGGGAGAAAGCAGCGACAGCATCCTGGCCGCGCTTCAGAGCAGCCAGGCAGGTTCCATATTCGGTCAGCGCTTCGGGCTGAGTCGCGATCACCGCGGCTGCCTTCTGGAAATGATCCACGGCATCGGCGCAGTTCTTCTTCCTGTACTCAATAACACCCAGCATTGCATGAGAGGTGGCGTCGTCCGGCCGCTGAGCGAGGATACTCAGCAGCAGCGGACGCGCCGCATCGTGGCCCAACTGAAACTCGGACTGCGCCGCCCCTTCGAGAGCCGGGAGATAAGTTGGAGCCAGTTTCAACGCATGCTGATAGGCCGAGAGCGCCTGCGGAACATTGCCCATTCCCGACGTAGCCATTCCGCGCAGCGTCCAGATCCTGTAGTCGTCCGGCCGCCTCGACAGTGCGGCCTGGCTCAAACTCAATGCCTGCGCGAAATCGCGGTCGCGCAGAGCACTCGCAATGGGACCGACATCCTCTTGCGCCGCGTGGCCCTGCGCAAAGCAGAAGGACACGCATCCAACCAGAAGCCATAGTGGGAGCCCGCGGCGAATGTTCCTTGCGATCATTGCAATCCCTAGCCCGGTGAAAGCACCCAGGCTCGCGAGTTTACGTATCTCAAATACCAATGAGGATAAGTCATAGCTACCTCAAGGCTGAAGCGCCTCGGTGAACTGAGGCGTAACATTGTCGAAGAACATCCCCTGCAATTGGCCGGGCGCACTCTGCGGGGCGCGCAGTTCGATTGTATGCCGCACATCGGGCGCAATCCAGGAAAGATCCGCGTAGAACCCGACAAAGCAGGCAGCATCGGCGCGGCTGGAACTATACGCCGGCTTGAATTGCAAGGGTCTTCCATCGAGCGTCCCGGTCACCGTCATGGAGTCCTTTCCATCCGCCAACTGCACAAAAAGCAGCAGCCGTTCAGGAGCCAGCCATGTTGTCTCGTAGTCCGCTTCTGTCCAGGGAATCGGCCATTGCAACTTGCGCGCGACCAGTTGATCGAGCACGCGCTGCGGAACGATGAAAGTGCCTGACAGGGCCCCGTCCGCATTCGGAGCGATGGTAACTTCCTGAGCCTGTGCGAACCGGGCTCCCTCGAACTGCACTTGAGCCTCGACGTAGCCGCCGGATTCAGTGAACTTGACCGCACTTCCGTTGACAGTCACGGTCGCAACTTTGGAGCTGGCAGGAAGCAGCACTCCGAGCTTCTGCACCGTGCCGGGTTCGCCTGCGGCGTGTTCGATCGCCAGGGCGCTTCCATTCAAAAGAACCCTGGGAGGTGGAGCAGAGGGAAGCTTCGCAGCATTGAAGAGAAGGGGTCGCGCCGAGGTCGCCTCGGGAGTCAGTTCCAGTACCGTAGCGCTCGTCCCGTCGAGGTACAATTGCACCCTGTCGCCGCGGCTCCACGAACCTTTGCCGGGCTTCCCGAGCAAACGCCCTTCCTGCGGGTATATCTCCCTGATCAGGTACTTATCTCCCTTTGTCAGGCCGATCGATTCATCGAGAGTTATCTCGGCAGGTAACTGCTTGTAGTTGGGGTTGAATAAGAACAGGTGACCGCGATCTCCCAGGATTGCGGCCGTCCCATCCACATGGCCAAGCGCAGGCTGCTGAAGAATCGTGCGGGTGTGGCGCAAGTATTCTTTGTTCTTCACGGTCCAGGCAAGCCAGTCGCGAATCCACGCCTTGTCTTCCGCGGAGAAAGCCTTGGCCTCCTCGGAATTGCGCGCCGGGATCATATCCACAACGTTGTTCCAACCCCCGGTAGCGATTGAGGAGATGAATGAGTATCGGTAGCCAAGATAATCCCAGTCCCGCGGCTTGTACCGGGTATACATCATCTCCACACCCAGGCGTCGCCCATCGTCGCCGGAAAGATTTCGCGACCGCTCGGTCTGATGGGTGGCGTAACCGGGAATCACTTCCTCCGGCGCAAACTGGTAGTTGCGATACCAATAGTTCACGAACCGCGCGCGGTCCGCGGAGACTCGATCGAAATGCAGATCGGGATAGGGCTTGAAACTCTCTGGCTGCTCGTCGTTCCCGGTCGGGTGAGGATAACTTCCCGCCAGCCAGCTCCACGGTCCATACAACTGATAGGTTTGACGACCATCGATAACGATTGACGGCACGGCCCTGCGCAGCGCCTCCATCACTCTCCGCCATCCGCGCCACTGCGCATAACTGCTGCTGCCGGGCAGATTCAGCCAGGTGTAATCGAAGGAATAGCCGGCGATTCCGGTTCGTTTCTGGAAGGCGATCAAATTGCGGATCAGGTAATCCTGAAGGTCGCGGGACGCCAGCGTTGCATAGCTGAACGAGTCGTTGTCCTTTGCGGGCCGCTTCACTAACCATGAAGGACTCGCCGCAAACGGCACGGACGGATAGACATACGCAAGCAGGCCAACATGCCTCTGCTTCGCATAGGAAACCATGTCCGCGACACTCGCCGGAATCGGATCTTTCGCTGGGTCCCACTCACCTTTGCGAATCCTCTCGCCCAGGTTCAGCCACAGGACATATTCCCAGCTCCATGAGTCGGCGCTCTCCTTGCGATCGGCGAGCTTCGAGTTACCCGGGGCATAGAGGAGCGTCTGGATGCCCATTTCCGACGCGGTATCGATGATGCGCTTGTACTCCGCTTTTCCTTCTTCCGTGCCCACATCGATCTGGTAGTCGTTGAGCGTCCATCCCACCTCCACGCTGATGGGCGCGGGCGCCGGATCAATCAGAAACGCGCGCACGCAATCGGTGAAGGCTGTTCTCTCCGCCTCGTCCATGCCGTCATCCGGTGTTTGCGTGGGCGGAAGATGCCATTCCAGCGTCATCTCGCGAGCCATGCGGCGACCACTTAGACGATAGACCCCGATGCAAGCTACATCGCTTTCGAATTCTCCCGAGGCCTCATGCCACTCCATCTCCGGCGCATAGCCGATGGTCACCGATTGTCCATCCTGCTGCACTTCGAGAAAGGGATTCTGGATCACCAGAAACGCGCCTTCATTTCCAGCGAGGCGCAGGAACTCGCCGAAGTCCTTCCCGGGCAAAGACTTCCGGCTCTGCTCCAGGGTCCCTCCGAATTGAGGCGCATAGGTAGACGGCACATAGCCGGAAGTCACTGTATTCCGGACCGCCAGATCCCAAGGGACGACCCTGTGCACCGTGAAGCTCACTTTGGGCGCGCGCAACACCTTGATCTGCTTGCTGACAAATCGCCAGTTCGGGCTAAGTCTGTAGGTCACCCGGATATGGTAGCCGGAGATATCGTAATCGTAAGAGACTTCACCCGCCTTGGTCTTTACGATTGCCGGTTTCGATTCTCCGCTTCGCAAGACGGTATCGTCGATCGCCAGCGACCAGGCATCCCGCGCAAGATCAAGACGAATGTTCGATTCGGCATTCCTGACCGAGACCAGGCCCTGCGAGCCGAAAGTTGCGGTAACGGCCGTGTCCTTCAGTTCCAGAGTTTGCGCCAGTGACTTCACGGGGGTGATGGCAAACATGCAGGCGAGACTCAGTACAATTCGAGATGTGGTCGACATAACATCCTCGTGACGCTACTCGCGCTGGGCTCGGGTACAACAGACTTCGAGAGGCGATGCAGAGGTTGAAACTCTGGTCGCCTCTCAGAAGCACTCCATTCGTTCAGGATGGAAACTATTGTACGGACCACACGGGAAGCGTATCAGTACAGCATGGCTCATACGCTTCCTGCGCGGTGCTGGCAGTGGTGTCAGGACGCAGACTTCGCCCAGTTCGTCGCATCCCGTGCGGTTTGCGTGAAATCCGGCACGCCGAGTTCGTTCCGTTTGCTTTCAGCCAGATTCAGAAACTGAGTTTGGCCGCAACCTGCATGTTGCGGGCCGAATTGTTGCCGTTGGTTGTACCGAAGTTCGCGCTTGCATCTCCGTAGTTGTTGTCAACGCCGTTCAGATTGACCCTGTTGAAGAGGTTGAAAACATCGAACCGGAGTTGGAGGCTGACATGCTCCGCAATGGCCGTTGTCTTTGCGATGGTAAAATCGGTGTCCGCATAGCCGGGATTGTGAAATCTCGACAGCTTCTCGTTTCCTTCCGTGCCAGCGGCGTTGAATTCGGGCTGGGAGAATTGAGAATGCTTGAAGATGCCCGAATCAACATTGCCTGTGTACTCATACGATTTCCGATCATTCTTCTGGCTGTAGCTTGTGACACTCGGCACGTTGTAGTTGTCGCCGTCCGCCGAGTAATTTCCGCTGCTGGGAGCGAATGCAAGGTGTCCCGCTGCCAGTTCGCTCGGGTAGTTGGCCTGGGTTACCGTCACATTCGCGGTGTCAGTCAGGCTCAGTTCATTCCAGTTGAATACACTGAGCGGATTTCCCGCCTGCAGGATGGTCGTCGAGGCCAGGTTGAAGCCCGAAGTCAGTCTCCGCGTGAAGCCGTTTCCATTTGGCAGGCCGGGGATATCGTAACTCCAGCCCAGCGACAGGCGGTTCGGCACATCCCAGGGCGAATTGCTGTACCACTGTTTGAGATTGAATGCAGTTCCGCCGGTAGCCGTGTACCCTTCGGGATAATTGTTCCAGTCATCCTTGGCGACCGAGCGTGTGTAGGAAGCAGTCAGGAAACCGCGCGAGCCGAAGCGTCCTTTTACAGCCGCCATGAAGGCACTGTAATTTGAGTACGCTCCGTTGTACGCATAGTTGATGGAGCCAAAGCTGGTGTTGATGCGAGTTTGAATTCCGTCACCTGTCCAGACGCCGTCCGAGCCAAACGACGGATGCAGGATCTTGTCTCCAGGGAGTAAGTTCACGTCCACTCCGTAGGCGGTATTGCCTGTGTTGCCGCCGGCGGCGACGAGGTTGTAACCATGCGATCCCGAGTATCCGACGCTGGCCACAAGGTTTGACCGGAGTTGGTGTTCCAATCCGGCCGACCAGTTCAAAATATTGGGGGAAGACATGTTTACGGAGGTCCCGCCCACGCCGATCTGCGAACCAGCGATGCCACCTTTGGCGTCGAGGGGCGTTCCAACATAAGCCGGGGCTGGAAAGCCGAACGGCACCTTGTTTTGTGTGCCGTAGCCGAAGAGTGGGGCCGCGGTGGATCCGTCGTTATAAAACGTCGGTTCAACGTATCCCGGAGGGTTGCCTTTCAGGCCGTTCTCGGCATTCCCCAGCGTGAATTGATTGTGGTAGAGGCCAAAGCCGCCGCGAGCCACCCACTTGCCGTTTCCGAATGGATCGTAGGCGATGCCGCCACGCGGACTGAAGACATAATTCATGTCGTGGTTGAAGACATGCGATTGTTGCGTCATGATGCCATTGGCAACCTGGTCCGCGAAGGTGGATGCGGAGGCAAGATGGAAGTTGGCGAGCACGGTTCCAGCCAGCGCCACGTAGGGATTGCCGAAGTTGTCGTACCGGATGCCATAGTTCGCCGTCAGCTTGCGATTGATCTTCCAGGTGTCCTCGGCAAAAATGCCAAAGGTGGTCTCTTTGTAGCCGTAGTTGGCAGCCTCGTATGCGCCAGAGACGGGATTATACGAAATTCCGGATTCGCTATGCGGGTTGTTGGCGATCAGGTCGATCATGTTGTTGAAAGAGAAGCTGGGCTGGTCATAGGCGCCGGCAAACAATGCAATGTCGTCGCTGCGCCATGCCTCAAAGCCGCCCTTGAAGCTGTGCGAGCCGACAATATGGGTCAGGACGTCGCGCCAGTGATAGCTGTGCTGGATGTAATCTCCATCGGCAAAGCCATCTCCAAAACCCACTCCCAACCCGGTGACACCTACCAGTGGGACATCGAAGAGGCCGGTTGCGGGCGAGATGCCCTCAATCCGGCTATAGCCAAAGATCGCTTCATTCAAGGTATTTGAGGTGAAAGTGTGAGTCTCGTTGGCTTGCAGATTGAACGTGTAGTCAGCGCCGGTGGTGGCAAAAGCGGGACGAACGGACGGCCCACCGGAGCTGATGGTGTCCCGGAAGAACTGGCCGTAGACTCGATCTTTCTTGAAGTACTTGTCAATACGGATGTTGTACTGTTTGGCGTTGTTGAAGCTGGAGCTGTTCCAATTGCCAGAGTCGAAAACCGGCAGGGAGCAAGGAACGGTGAGGCCATCGTAGGCAGTAACATTCCCAACGCCGTTGGCACAAGCTATTTGGTCAGCTTGGGTTGAGAGCGTGTTGCCGTACAACGTCCCCGCGGTAGCGCTAACTTTGGCGCCAACGATGTGTGCCACCGGATACTTGGCCATCAATGCGACTTCCGGGGCGGTGCCCACTACACTCGTCACGGCCGTGGATTGAGCGAATGCAAGGAACGCCGGATCCTCGTAGGTTTGCAACCCGGTGCCATTCGACGACATCGACAGGTAAGGCTCATAGTCAAAGAAGAAGAAGAATTGCTTGTGGGGAATCACCGGTCCGCCAACATTGAACGACAAGTTGTTGGTGTGGTATGGATTCAACGGAGTCGGCTGCGCCACGCCGAACTCGCCGCGGGCCGTCAAACCCTGATAGGTGTAGTACTCACTGGCAATGCCATGGAATTGGTTCGATCCGGATTTAGTGGTCATCTGGGTCTGAATCGAACCCGAGCGGCCATAGTCAACCGTGTAGGTGTTGGTCTGCACGCTGACTTCCTGCGTTGCATCCGCATTCGGTGTCAGGTTCAATACACCGGGACGAATCGTGCTGGTCACATCCATGCCGTCCACGATGTACTGGTTGCCGGTTGCGCCTTGTCCGTTGGCGCTGGCGTTGACCCAGTTTTCAGGTGCAAAGGTGGTCGATGAACCGGAACCCAGGCCGGTAACGCCCGGAGACAGGATAATCACCGAGGTTGGATTCCGGCCCGGCATGGGCAAATCCGCCAGAGCCGCGTTATCCAGGGTTTGTTCAAAGCGGCTGTCTGACGTATCGATGAGCGGAGCCGCCGTGGTCACCGTGATTGTGGACGAGACTTTTTCAACGGCCAGAACCAGCGGAACGTCGCGGGTTTGATCGGTAGCCAGATTGAACGATACCGAAGCAGGCGAGAATCCTTGCTCGGCTGTCGATACGGTGTAGTTGCCGGGCGCCAGGCTGACGAAACGGTATACGCCGCTGGAATTGCTGACCGCCGTCTGCGTAACGCCGGTGTCGGCGTTGATCAGGGTGACCGTTGCACCAGGAACAACGGCTCCTTTCGAATCTTGCACGGTTCCCTGGACGTTGCCATTGAACTGCGCGTAACCGCTGGCTGTTGAGATGAGCAACACCAGCGCCAGAACGTAGAGGAATCTTCGTGTGGTTTTCTTCATTTTGGCCTCTCATGAGCAATATTGTTTGGTTGCGAAGTGACGCCTGTTGCCCGCTGCTCCGGATGGCAATGGGCATCACGGCTGGAAAGATCTCAGGTTCTTCTCATCGCATATCCTGAAAACGTCCAGTTCTTCGTCTAGCCGCTTCCAGCGTCCTCAAGATCACACCGAGACTACTCACCAAGGATGAAACGCGCATGAGCTAGTGAGACCACGCGGACATAGTCCATATGGACCAGACGCTTTTATCGTCTTGCTCTAAACATGGCTTGCGGCGTAGACTCCAACCTGCCCTGCGATGAATCAAGTCATTCAATGCCGGCTCATTCAAAGGCCAATCCGCCGCTGGGTGGGACTGGTCTGCGCAGTTGCGCTTGGGGCCGCCGGTTGCGGCTCTCACCGGCCGGCAAAGATCGCAGTCATTCCGCAGACTGAAGGCACGGGACTCTGGGAAGCCGCTCATACCGGGGCAGAGGAAGCGGCGGACCGGAGCGGAGTCTCAATCTATTGGAACGCCCCGACGCGTGAGGACGACGTGGAAGCCCAGATTACTCTGGTTGACCGCGTATCGAAGGGCGACTATCAGGGACTGGTGCTGGCTCCGGATCATGCACTGTCACTCATCACTCCCGTGCGCCGCGCCCTGGCGCACGGCATCCCCACGGTGATCATCGGGTCGCCGCTGCCTATCCCCGCCGGAGGAAATCTCTCGTACATCCTCAATGATGACGAAGAGGGCGGACGGCTTGCTGCCGAACGAGTGGCTGCGCTGCTGGGCGGGCACGGAACCGTCGCCCTGTTGGGCATCAATCCCGACGTGACCGGGACCATGATCCGCGCCCGTTCCTTTGAAGAAAGTCTTGCCCGCAGTTACCCTGGCATTCGCATTGTGGAGAAGCGGATGGGTTCGTTCCTGTTTCCGCACGAGCAGCAGGTTGCGGAGGAAACGCTCAGGGCCAATCCGGACTTGAATGCGATTGTTGCCCTCATGTCCACCACCGTCGATGGAACCCTGTCCGCCCTCGAAAGCACGCGGCAGAAAACTTCGGTCAAAGTGGTCGGCTTCGATGCCGCGGACACCGTGAACTCTCTCGCATTCGACCACACGCCGAGTCTCGATTGCGTGATCCAGGAAGATACGCGAGCCATGGGCGGGCAAGCTGTCGAATTGATCCATGCGAGGGCGCTGGGACAATCCGTTCCGGCGACGGTGTATCTGCGTCCGACGCTCATTTCCCGCAGCAACATCAATTCGCCGGAGGTTCGCCGGATGCTCTCGATGGACTTCAAGCTGGGACAGTGGCGCTGGAGTTCGGGGCAATGAGTTTCCCAAGATTGTTGCGCCGCCGGGCAGTGGTCGCATTGCTTCTCTGCCTTTTTCTGGCCCTGGGTTTGGCTGGACTGCGCGCCTATTTGCACAGTCCGGGCCGCGGTCTGCCCTATCGCGATTCCTTCTCAAAGGGCACGGCTGAAGAGTGGAAGGCGCTGGGCGGCACGTGGGAACTGGCCAATGGAATGATGCGCAACGACTCCGATGAGCGCGGAGCAAAGCTGCTGTCGGGTTCTCCCTATTGGCATAACTACTCCATTGAAGCCGACATCAATTTGCTGGGCGTCAGCGGAGACGCGGGGTTGGTGATTCGCTCCCGCGATGAAGAAGAGGGGGTCAACTCGTACAACGGCTATTACGCGGGACTGCGCACCAGGGACAATTCTCTTGTCCTGGGCCGCGCCGAGCACGGCTGGATCGAGGTCACCAAGTCGAATCCGGCGCCGGGCGGGATTCGGCCGTTCCAGTGGTATCACCTGAAATTGATGGCCTTCGACTGCCAGATCGTTGCGGTTGTCACCGCGCCATCGCAGGGGACATCGACCTCTCTGGCCATCAATGACCAGGACTGTGTCCAGACCGGCCGGATCGGGCTACGCTCCTACTCTTCCGGCGGCATCTGGCGCAATGTCGTCGCACGTTCCGCGACCCATCAGGATTTGGCAGAGGTGCTTCGAAGGGTGGGAAATGAGCGGAACTCCGAGTCGAGGAATCCCGTTGCCCCAGCTTCGAGCGAAATCCCTTCGCCGGAGCAGCAGAAGGCCGTCCCCCGGCCCAGCGCCAACACGCAAAACATCGATAGCCTGCTGTTGAGTTCTTTTGCCGCGCCCGCAGTGGCCACCATCCGGGGCGTGGTGGTGCTGACCACGCCGCTGCTCTTTGTGCAGGACTCCACCGGGGGCGTTTCCATTCCGCAGCCCACGGCGCCGCCGCTCAAGGTTGGAGACGAAGTTGAAGTTACCGGCGAGGTGCATCCCGGAGACTTCAGTTCCACCATGGAGCACGCCAAGGTTCAGATGCTATGGGCGCGCACGCCGGTGCCGCCGGTTTCGGTGACGGCGTCGCAGGCTTCCACAGGCAGATACGCGGCGACCTTCGTCGAGGTGCAAGGACGCCTGGTCGGCAAAGAGCGCGGACCTGACAATACGCTGATTCTCGATCTGGATGAAGGGCCGCAATCGTTCCGCGCCATCATGAACCCCGGGCGCAGCGATTATCTTTTCAGCAAGCTCAAGCCGGACAGCAGCCTCCGCCTGCGCGGCATCTGCGTCGTCGATCCCGCGTTCACCAAAAACCTCACTCCTTTTGTCCTGTTGCTGCGTTCCAATGAAGACCTGGAAGTGCTCGCCGGACCGCCGTGGTGGAGCACCGGGCACGTGATCGTCCTGATCGTCGCCTCTCTCCTGCTGGCGCTGGTCGGCGTCTCACTTTACCATCGCGTGGAGCATTGGCGGCTGCGCGCGATTCTTGAGGAACGCGAACGCCTGGCCCATGAAATGCACGACACGCTGGCGCAGAGCTTTGCCGGAATAGGATTTCAGTTGCAGGCGATTCGCAACGGGCTGCCGGACCATTCGTCGCCGATCAATCAACAGCTTGAGCTGGCCTGCAATCTGGTGCGCCACAGCCACGAAGAGGCGCGGCGCAGCATCGCCACATTGCGCAGCGAAGACCTGGAGTCGGAGGACATACTCGTCGCGCTGGATCGCTGCGCCCGTCGCATGGTGGAAGGTGGTTCGGTCGAGGTGGTTTCGGAGCGGGAAGGCGACCAGAGGACGATCCCCTTGCGCATCGCCGACACCCTCTATCGCATAGGCCAGGAGGCCGTCGCCAACGCCGTCCGCCATGCGCATCCATTTCTGCTGACCATTCGGCTCACGTACAGCGGCGACTCGGTCTGCCTGCAGATCGAAGACGACGGAGCCGGCTTTGTGCAGCGCAGCGACCTGCAGGGCTTCGGAATCCGCGGCATGCGGAGGCGAGCGCAAAGCATCTCTGCCGCCTTTCAATTGCAAAGCAAGCCGGATGAGGGCACGCGCATTCGTGTGGAGGCGGCGCTGCCACCCCGCTTCACCCTCGCCTCCTGGCCAAAACTCCTATGGAAATATGGAAAGGAGCATTGGAACAATGGCCGACCGGCGAGACGCGCCAATTCGCATTCTTATCGTGGATGACCACCCGGTGGTTCTTGCCGGGCTCACCAGCATGTTAGGCACACAAGCCGGCATGGAGGTTGTGGGCTCCGCTTCCAGCGGCGAAGAGGCGCTGGAGATGCCTCAGGCCAGGTCCGCGGACGTGGTGCTGCTTGATCTGCGCATGCCGGGGATGAGCGGGATCGATACCCTGCACGCGCTGAAGCGCGCCAAGATCAAAGCCCGCGCGATCATACTCACAAGCTATGAGACGGATGAAGACATTTATCGCGCGGTGCAGGCCGGCGCGCTGGGCTATCTTCTCAAAGACGCTCCGCAGTCGGACATGATCGAGGCCATCCGCGCCGTGCATGGCGGCAAGCGCTACTTTCCCCGCCACATTGCCGCGCGCCTGGCCGAGCGCATGATGCGCACCGATCTCACGTCGCGCGAACTCGAAGTGCTGGGCATGCTGGCGCGCGGACTCACCAACAAGGAGATCGGCAGGGGCCTCGCCATCAGCGGCAACACGGTGCGCAACCATGTAAACAGCATCATCGAGAAGCTGGAGGTCTCAGACCGTACAGAGGCCGCCACGACAGCCATCCGCCGGGGCCTCATCGAATTGAGCAATTGAATTGAATTCAATGTCGCGGCTTGCCGGGCCGCTTGGACTATATTCTTTCTGAAATACGTCCAAACTAGAACATCTGGACCATGCGCGAGCGGCGTCTGCTCTGTACCATGGGGCAAGCTCTACCCAGGAGATCCCTGTGCCGCCTTTATTGAAGCTTGCTCCCACGCGCCGTCGTTTTCTCAGCGGGCTCGGTCTTTTGGGCCTGGCATCTTCGTTTCCCATCGACCGACTTTTCGCGTCTCTGGGAACATCCGTCCTTGCTTCATCGCAAGCCGCTTTTGACGCAGCGCCCGTCCTGCGGAATCGCCCTCCGCTCGCCGGCAGCGCATTCCATTTTCTGCCGTTGGGCTCCATCCGCCCCGCGGGCTGGCTGAAAGAGCAACTGCGGACGCAGGCCAACGGGCTGAGCGGCCACCTGGATGAAACCTGGGAAGACGTCGGCCCCAACAGCGGATGGCTCGGGGGCGCCGGCGAGTCGTGGGAGCGCGGCCCATATTTTCTCGATGGTCTCGTTCCGCTTGCCTGGCTCCTCGACGATGCGCGCCTCAAGGCCAAGGCCCGGAAATATATCGACTGGACCCTCAACCATCAGGCCCCGAATGGAATGATCGGCCCCCCGTCCAACGACGACTGGTGGCCTCGCATTGTCATGCTCAAGGTTCTCACGCAATTTCAGGAATTCACCGGCGACGGTCGCGTCATTCCTGTGATGGACAGATATTTCCGCTACCAGTTGAGCGAGTTGCGGACGCGACCGCTGCGCGATTGGGCGAAATTTCGCTGGCAGGACGAATTGCTCAGCGTGATCTGGCTCTACAACCGCACCGGCTCCGCCTATCTTCTCGATCTGGCGCACATGCTGCGGAAACAGGGTTACGACTGGCAGGAGCAGTATGCCGATTTCAAGTACACCGAGCGCATCACCGCCGAGTACATACGGCTTGAGAAGGGCGAAGAGCTCAAAGATCTGGCTTTGGCCACCCATGGCGTGAACAACGGTCAGGCGGTGAAAGCCGGACCTGTGTGGTCGCTTGTCTCCGGATCGGACGCCGACCGCTCCGCTGTGCTGCGGATGATCTCCGAACTGAACCAATATCATGGTTTGCCCAACGGCATGTTTTCCTGTGATGAACACCTCGCAGGGCTGGACCCATCGCAAGGCTCGGAGCTATGCACCGTTGTCGAATACATGTTTTCGCTGGAGCATTCGCTTGCCATCCTGGGCAATCCATCGCTTGGCGACCGGCTTGAACAGCTGGCCTTCAATGCGCTGCCCGGAACATTGACCGACGATATGTGGGCGCACCAGTATAACCAGGAGCCGAACCAGGTGGAGTGCAGTCTGCATCGCAGGCCATGGACGACCGACGGACCGGAGTCGAATCTCTATGGTCTGGAGCCCAACTTCGGTTGCTGCACCGCCAATTTTCACCAGGGATGGCCCAAGTTCGCCGCCAGTTTATTCATGCTCTCCGGCGCGGAGGACAACACCGGTCACGATGGCCTCCACCCCGGCACACCAGGTTCGCATGACGGAGGCCCCGGCCTGGTCGCGGCTGTCTACGCTCCCTGCGAAGTGCGCACCGTCCTTAGCGGCACGGCGGTCCACGTGGTGGAGGAGACCGGCTACCCCTTCCGCGAAACCATTCGGATCACCGTCAATCCTGCTTCGCCGCTCAGCTTCCCGCTCCAGCTTCGCATCCCCGCCTGGGCAGCAGGCGCCGCAATCACGGTCAATGGCCGGCCCGCGCCCGCGCCCGAACCAGCGTCCTTCGCGCGCATCGAACGTACCTGGAAATCCGGCGACCGCGTCGAGATCAAATTCCCGATGGCCCCGAGGATTTCCCGCTGGTTCCACGACTCGATTGCCGTCGAGCGCGGGCCGCTGATCTTCTCCTACGGCATCGGCGAAAGCTGGGTGAAGCTATGCGACCGCGGCATGACCGCCGACTGGCAGGTTTTCCCCGCCACTCCGTGGAATTACGCGTTGAGCGTCGATCCCGCCTCTCCGGCCAAGAGCATCGCAGTCACGGAAACGGAAGTTGGCGAAGGTCCGTTCACCAGCCGCCACGCTCCGGTTCGTCTCAGCGTAAAAGCGCGCAAGCTCAACGAGTGGCGCGCGGAAGACGGCGTCGCCAACCCGCTGCCGCAAAGCCCCATCGCCAGCGATCAACCGGAGGAGACGATCATGCTCATCCCGTACGCGGCCGCAAAGCTCCGCATCACCGCGTTTCCGCAATCCAAAACATAGATCAGGTCTCAAAAGCCGTATTGTGTCGAGAGTGCGCAAAGCTCTGCCGTGGGCCAGCCCAAGTTCGTCACCAACTAGGTTGAAGATTTCCTAAGTCGTTCTTCCCCTCTCGTTTCACAGTGTGCCGGCCACGTTGGAGAGGAGGCCACGGATCAATTGTGCGACCCGCTGGCCCTGTATCACGGCTCCCACCGCGTTGAAGTGCACGTTGTCCTCGTACTGATCGGTGTGATGGGTCATGAGTTCGTGCTCATCGTCCACGGGAATTCCAGCTTTGGCAACGAACGCAAGGGCGATGCTGTTTCTGGCGTCGATGCGGGCGTTGGTCGGCCCCGGCGACGATTCAGTTTTCACCGGGGTAATGGTCGCCCAAATGAATGAGGCAGTCGGAGCGATTTTATGCAGCTCATCCACCAACGATGGAAAGGCGCTCTTGTATTCGTTCTCAGAGTAAGTCCAGCCGTGCATACCATTGTTGAAGTGGACGACCTTGAAGGGGACGTTCTCCATCGACGCGAACTCATCCAATTGCCGGGCGAGGCGTGGATCTCCAACGGACGCCGAGGTGGCAAACAGATAAACATTCGCGATGGCGGCAAGTTGGCGCTGCGCTTCAGGGTAGTAATTCCTGGTGATGGAATCGCCGACCAGGAGAACGTTGGGAAGCGTCCGGTCGACATGCGACGGGCGGACCTCCCAGGTCCATTCGATCTCTTCAGGACGTGAAGCGGGATCGTGCGCGGCAGTCGGCGCCTGCGCATGCATCTTCGGCAGCAGGCACGTGAATGCGAGCAGGAGCAACAACCTTTCGTAGCGAATTTTCATTCTGTTCCCTCTTGATCCTACTGCCGGCATTCAGGCCGTTTGGAAGTCGCGTGTGGAGACGGTTACAGAGCGGCCCGCCGGCAACTTGACTTGCGTGACCTTGTCCCCATATCGAACCTTGTGCGTTCCGCCGAGTTTGCTCTGGAAGGACGCCGCGACAAGTTTGCCTTCAGCCCAGAAGAGCGAGACTTCGACTCCCCCGCGAGCGCACAGGCCAGTGATGCTTCCGCTGGGCCAGGCTGATGGAAGCGCGGGCAGAAGATGAATTTCGCCCGCCTGCGATTGCAGAAGCATTTCGGCCACGCTGGCTGCACCCGCCGTATTTCCGTCGAGCGAGAAGATGTTGCTCTCGGCTCCGGCAACCCCTCCGCGCGAGTACGCAAGCAGCGAATCCTCCGCGGCGTTTGCGAGCAGCCCGACGAAATGCTGGTGCGCATTCTCCCCGTCGAGGAGGCGGGCATAGAAGTTCGCAATGTTCGCGCGACCCCACTCGGAGTCTTCCCAGTTGGGCTGGCTGATGCGGCGCTCGATGGTGACGCGCGCGGCCTTTGCGAGGGCCGGCGTTGCTGAGGGAGAAATCTGATTCTCGGGGTAGAGCGACATGAGATGCGACATGTGACGGTGGCCCGGTTCGCCCTCGTCAAAGTCCTCCAGCCACTCCTGCACCTGGCCGTGCTTGCCGATCTGGAGCGGCGGCAAGCGATCGAGGGCGGTCTGGGCGCGGACACGGAACTGGGCGTCGATGCCTAAAGTGGTGGAAGCCTCGACGCAGGCGCTGAGCAGCGCGTGGACAAAGACGCGGTCGCAGGTCGGTCCCATGGACTCCGAGCAATGCGTGCCATCTGGAGCAATGAACCAGTTTTCAGGCGAGACGGAGGGGCCTGTGACCAACCATCCATGCTGCGGATGCTGGACCATGTAAGCAAGAAAGAACTCAGCGGCATCTTTGAACACCGGGTAGACTCGCTGCTGAAGGAACTGCCTGTCCGCAGTGAATTCGTAGTGCTGCCAGAGTTGCATGGCCATCCACAGGCCGCCTGTGGGGAAGATTCCCCAGCCGAGGCCCCAGCCCGCGGCGGTATAGCCCCAAGGATTGGTCACCACGTGGGCCACCCAGCCAGGCGCGCCGTACATGTTTCGCGCGGTGGACTGGCCGGCGACACGCATCCGATCGATGAAGTCGAACATCGGCGACTGACATTCGGAAAGATTCGCGACCTCGGCAAGCCAGTAGTTCTGCTGCGTGTTGATGTCGAGGTGGAAGTCGTCGGTCCAGCCCATGCTGGAGGCAAGCCCATCGTTCCAGATTCCCTGCAACGCCAGCGGCAGAGGGGAGTTGGGGCGCGATCCGGCGATGGTCAGATAGCGGCCGTACTGGAAGAAAAGCGCGGAGAGACCAGGATCGGCTTCACCCGCGCGCACAGCCTTGCGCCGTTGGTCGGTCGGCATGCGCTCTGCTGCCGGGCTCGTGCCCAGGTTGATGGACATGCGGCGATAGAGGGCCTGGTGATCTTCAACGTGCGCGGTGCGGAGTTGAGCGTAGGTCTTGTTCCGCAGGGACTGAAGGGTTTGCACGGTGCGGGCCGCTGGATCGACGCCACGGAAATTGGTGGCGATGGCGACCAGCACAGTTACACTATCGGCATTGCTCACATGCAGGGCGCCGTTGTTCGCCACGATGCTGCCGCCATCGGCAATCACGCGAACGCGCGCTTGAAACGCCACGCCTTGCCTGCCGTTGCTGTGCATGTGTTCGAATGCGTCACCCTTGAGAACGAGGGTGTCATCGCCCTCGACAGTTACGTCGCCGGGAAGCGCTAGATTCGCAAAACCGAGGTCGCAGTTGATCGAGGCGGGTTGATTGCAGGTGAGATGCGTGACCAGCGCATTGGCAGGGTTGGAAGAAAAGACCTCGCGCCGGAAGCGGAGCTTGCCGCTGGTGTAGTCGACATGCGCAATGGCTTCGTCGAGGCTGAGAGAGCGGCGATAACGCTGTGCGGACTGATTGCCGGTGAAGGCCATCTGGAGCGAAGCCATGGGCAAGTGCGTACCGAAGGACGCGGGCCTGCCAAGAAGATGCTTCTGGCAAAGTTCGACGCCCTCCGCGTATTTGCCGTCGAACATGAGTTGACGAATACGGGGAAGGTTTTCGAGCGCCGTCGGACTGACATCGGTGTCGCTGGGTGCGCCGGACCAGACGGTGGATTCAGTCAGATCGATGCGCTCGGCCGCCACGCCGCCGTAGACCATGGCCCCGATACGTCCGTTGCCCAGTGGCACGGCTTCCATCCAGCGTGTGGCGGGGCTTGCAAACCAGAGTTCAGCTTCCTTCTTTGGCTCATTGGCAATTGCGCGCAGGGATTGAGACGGAAAAGCGGCCAGAGCGACAGAACCTAACACAAACTCGCGTCGTGTCGACGTCATTTCGAATCCTTTCGGGACTTTATGTTGCGCCAGAAGAGAAGCTACTTCCAGCGCACTTCGAGCAGGGTTGACGCGGAGGGCTGCAGTTCGACGTTCAGCGCGGCGTTGGCCTGCTTGAGCACTGTTCCGGTCGCGACATCGATCACAGTGAGGGACGGCACATTCGCAAGGGCTTTGTCGATGCGATCAAGCGGCAAGGTGAAAGTGCGCGGCAGCTTTTCATCATAGTTGAACAGCGCGACGTAAGCGCCATGAGCGGAAGTGCGCACAAACACATCGGCAGCCCTGTCGCCGGTATCGCCTTCGATGGGACGGAAAGTCTTCTCTTCCGCAGCGACCGCGAACCAGGGGCGATTGCTGTAGACGGACTGCGCCAGTTCCCTGCCCCTCGGATCGTCGGCTAAACGGCTGCTGTCAAGGATCATGCCGCCGCTGATGATGGCGGAAAGGAGCCGGCTCTTGCCTTCCTCCGCGTTGCGCGCGCCCTGGTCCGCCTTGTCGCCGAGGACGACGTGGTCTGGATCGGTGATATAGAGATTCTTGCCCGTCCACCAGCCATAGGTGAGTGAGTTGAGCATGTATTCGGTCGACTGATCGCCACCGCCGATATGGCCCTTGGTGTCACAGGAGAGACGCCGCGCATGTCCGTAGCCGGACGGAAAAAGCGGAGCGATGGAGAGGCTGAGAAACATCTTGCTTCCGGCCTCGCCGGCGATCTGCTTCATCCCCAGGTTATAAGCTTCAATGCCGGTCTGAATTGCGGGGTCGAAGTGAACTCCCTCCAAAGCGCCGTGGGAGAGAAAATCGAGTTTGAGATAAGTGAAGCCGAGTTTCTGAAATTCCGCCAGGAAATACGTGGCGCGGGCCTTCGCTCCGGGATGCGACGGATCAATGGCCAGCCCTCCATCCACCTTGGGGAGTAACGAGCCATCGGGCGCCTTGAGCAGAATGTCCCGATAGCGATACTTCATTCCGGTGCCTTCGACATAGGCATCGAGATCGTCCGACCAATAGGCGAAGGGAGTCCAATAGATGCCGGGCTCGAAGCGCGTTCCATCCGTTCCGCGCATCGCTTTGATCTCCTCAACCGCTTCGGCAAGTTGCACGGCATCGAGGTTCGACCAGAAGGCATCGAGATT
>Ga0302319_10003166_pt1 | contig 34782 bp, 33 predicted proteins | sample Bog_T0_2_FD_203319 | JGI IMG/M metagenome (GOLD analysis project Ga0302319, IMG submission 203319) | Peat permafrost microbial communities from Stordalen Mire near Abisko, Sweden - Bog_T0_2 | ecosystem: Environmental > Terrestrial > Soil > Wetlands > Peat | place: Sweden: Abisko, Stordalen Mire...
GCTGCACGCCGCGCGCCTTTCGATCGTGCACCCGAAGACGGGCAAGGTCCTCGACCTTAAGGCGCCCCTGCCGGCCGACTTTAAGGCGCAGATCAAGGCACTCCAGAAGGGCTGAGGGTCCCCTCCCAAAGGGGGAGGCCGGGTCACCTGGGGCGCGCCGCCGGTCCGCGGGGAGGCTCACTCCGTGGACAACACCGTGTGCACGGCCGCCAGCATTTGGAAGGTCGTGAACGGCTTGTGGAGGTAGGCGTCAAAACGTGACCACGGATCGTGGGTCAGTTTCGCGACCTCAGTCGGGTCGAGTCTATCCGAGGCCACAATGACCAGCAACGCCAGGTCGGCCACCCGGATCCGCCGGACCAGGGCCAAGCCAGAGGCCTTCGGCATGATGTCGTCGGTGATCACCAGGTTGAAAGTGCTGGCGAGCAGGGCCGCCCAAGCGGCTTCACCGTCCCCGGCCGTCCTGACATCGTAGCCTGCGTCCTCCAAGGTGGCGGCCACCATTCCGCGGGTCATGGCATCGTCGTCGACCACGAGGATGCGTGTCATTTCGCCGCGGGCGGGCGTACCCGCCGTATGCGAAAGGAACGGATCGTGGTCGGACGGGCGCGCATACACGGGTTTGAATCCCTCTACCTTCGGTGGCGCGTCACCCAGCAGGACGCCCGAGCTGCCTGCTTGCCCCACCAAGGTCCCTGCAAAGCGCCCGCACCCGGCGGTCGTCCCCGGCCGCGAATCAGAAGCGGGTGCACCTGCGCGGCCCGGGGCGCGGGCCGCATCCTCGGCCATTTGGGAGAAAGTGGGGTGGTACATGCCGCCGGATTATGGGTTTCACCATAGAACACGCCTCGGGCATTGGTAATGGGTTGTTTACCCCACACGGGCCATGCAGGGGACAAGGATTGCCGGGCCTCGCGTCCTTGGTGCGGCTCGAACGCCCGGGCAACTCCCCAACGCAAGCCGGCGCATAAGACCTTGACCGGGCGCCTCAAATCCGGCCCAGGTCCCCTACTTAAATCCGGGATTATTGAATCTCCAGCCTGAGGGGACTTAATCGAGAAGGCGGGCCGCCAGGCCCCATCTCAGGTTCCTTAGGGAATGCTGGAAGCCGTCGATAGCGCCCAGCTCCGCCACTGCGAGCAGGGTGGTGAGTGCGGTCGGGAACACGTCGGCCCGCGAAGCGGGCAGACCCCTCACCGACTTCCTGGCCACCAGATCCATCGGGCCAATGAGGGCCAGGATCTCCTTGAGGCTCCGAACCTCCACGAGCGTGGGGGAATCCTCCAGGGAAAGCCGCTCCCGCGCCGCGAGGATCGCGCGGACGGTCGTGAGCGTGCCTCCCGTGCCGACCACGGTCATGCCGGCTTCAACGGGAAGCGGGAATCCCGACCCCTTAAGGAGGTCCTGGGTGTGGCGCGTGATCGCTGCCGCCTCCTCGGGCGCAAAGGGCGCGGCGGGCGCCGGGACAAACATCTCGGTCAGGCGCACGCAGCCCAGGGGAAGGCTCACCTCCTTCATGGCCTTCCGGTCCTTGAAGAGCAGGCACTCGAGGCTTCCGCCCCCCAAATCATAGACGTGAAAGTTGCGCAGGCTCTCAAGGGCCGGGTCCGTCATGAGGCCGCGCCCAATCCCGTCGGCCTCCTCGATGCCCGGGAGAATCCGCAGCTCCAGGCCGGTCCGCGACGCGACACGCTTTCGGAATTCGGCGCCGTTAGAGGCGTCGCGGACGGCGCTCGTCGCGACCGCGTCAAACTTCTCGGCTCCCAGGCTGCGGGCCTCCTCAACCAGGGCCTTTATGGCCACAAGCGCGCGCTCCATCCCGCCCGGGGAGAGGCTGGGCCTCTTGGAGCCGATCCCGGTCCCGATCCGCACCTCGAGGGTCCTGGAGACCACCTCCTTCAGCTCCCCGCCCCGGTCGCGGTCGGCGACCAAGAGCTTGATCGAGTTGCTCCCGACATCGACGACGGCTGCACGCATGACGGATACCGTTAGAGGGTGAAATCGGCGGGTGCGATCAGGAGCGTGAACTCGCCCTTGAGGCTCGCCTTCGAGAGGCGCTCCCGCACGTCGGTGGCCGCGCCCACCCAGAACGTCTCGTGCACCTTGGTGACTTCCTTGGCCACGCACACGACTCGCGCCGGCCCGAGCGCCGCGACAATGTCGTCCATGGCCTTCTCGATCCGGTGGCAGCTCTCGTAGAGCGCTATCGTGTAGGCGAAGTCCCTGTGCCTCTCGTAGAATGCGAGCCGCGCAGAGGTCTTTGGCGCGAGGAATCCGGCAAAGAGGACGCCGTTTGTGGGAAGGCCGCTCGCCGAGAGGACCGAGGCGAAGGCGACGGGACCGGGGACGGGCACGACCGCTAGTCCCCGCCTGCGGCAGGCCCGCACGATCCGGAAGCCCGGGTCGCTCAGGCCCGGGGTCCCGGCGTCCGACGCCAGGGCCACCGACTTGCCGGAGGCGATCAGTTCGGCGAGGCGCTCAGCCGCCTCGAGCTCGTTGTGCTCGTGGTAGGCGGAAAGTTCCCGGCTGACGCCGATACGAGTGAGGAGCATCCCGGTCGTCCGCGTATCCTCGCAGGCCACCAGGTCGACCGATCCCAGGATCGCGCGCGCGCGGTCGGACAGGTCGGACAAGTTGCCGATCGGCGTCGCGACGACGTAGAGGTGGCCCGGCTGGGCCGTGAGCGACGGGTTCGTCGTCTCCGGACTCAATGCACTTGGCTGCCGCTGCCGCTCATGCCCGGGATCTGGCCTTCCCAGTCGGCGGGCTGGTTCCAGGGGATGGAGGAGGCCACCGGGGAATCGGAGGCGCAGCCGGCAAGAAGCGCGCCTAGGGCGACAAGGAGCAGCGCAGCCGCGCGTTTCGTGGGCATATTCATTCTGGGATTTGAAGTTAGGCTCACTTGGGCCGGAAGCAAGTCGGCTGTGATCAAATGGAGTAGGTCGATTCGAACCAGGGCTTTCCGGGATTGGCCCGGACGCACCCGTTCGCCGCCAGGTGCTCAAGAATCTTGAAGGCGGTCTCAGGGTCGCCGCCGACCTCCCGCGCGAGGGCCTCGGCCGTGAAGACCTTGCCCGGTGCGGCCTTGAGCGCGGCCACCAGGCGCACCTGCAGCGCGATCACTCCGGTGGCGGCCTTCTTGCCGGCTTCGACCCCGGGCTGGTCGTAGGCGTTGATCGAGATCAGGGAGGCGTAGAGCCCCACGACCCGCTCGTAGAGCGCGATCACCATCCCCAGGGAGCGGGGCGAGACATCGGAGAGCGTGAGCGTGATCGACCCGCGGTCCTTCTCGCTCAGGGCGTCCCGGGTCCCCAGGTAGAAGCCGTGGAGGTAGTCGCCGGCCGTGATGCCGGGCTCCACCTCGGCTGCCTTGCCGTCCTGGTCCTTCAGGACGTCGATGAAGGTCACGAAGAAATTCTTAACGCCCTCGCGCAGCTGCTGCACGTAGGCGTGCTGGTCGGTCGACCCCTTGTTGCCGTAGACGGCGATGCCCTGGTTTACGACGCGGCCCTCAAGGTCGAACTCCTTGCCGAGCGACTCCATGACGAGCTGCTGGAGATAGCGCGAGAACAGGAGAAGCCGGTCGCGGTAGGGAAGCACCACCATGTCCTTCGATCCCCGCCCGTCGGTCGCAAAATACCACATGAGCGCAAGCAGCGCCGCCGGGTTCTCGCGGGTGACCGTCTTTCGGGTGAGGGCATCCATGGCCTCGGCCCCGGAGAGCATGGCGTCGATGTCCAGCCCCTGGAGCGCCGCGGGCAGCAGCCCCACCGCGCAGAGCTCGCTCGTGCGGCCCCCGACCCAGTCCCACATGGGAAAGCGCTCGAGCCAGGATTCCTTCTGCGCCAATTGGTCGAGCTTCGACCCGGCCCCCGTGACGGCCACAAAGTGCTTCGGGTAGGAGAGCCCGGCCGCCGTGAAGGCCGCGGCCGCCGCAAGCTGGCCGTTGCGCGTCTCGACCGTGGCGCCCGACTTGGAGATCGTCACCACCAGCGTCTGCTTCAGGTTTGAGCCGATTTCGGCCAGGACGTAGGCCATGCCGTCGGGGTCGGTGTTGTCGAAGAAATGGACGTCCATCCGGTCGCGGCCGGGCTGGCCCAGCGCGTGGCTCACCAGCTGCGGCCCCAGGGCCGACCCTCCGATGCCGATCACCAGCAGGTGCGTGAACTTTCCGGCGGGCCCGGCGACGGCGCCCGAGTGCACCCTGGAGGCGAACACCTTGATCGAGGCCACGGTCGACGCGATCTCCTCCGAGATCTCCTTTGTCGGGGCGAGTTTCGGCGCGCGCAGCCAGTAGTGGCCCACCATGCGTTTCTCGCTTGGATTGGCGATCGCTCCCTTCTCGAGGGCCGCCATGGCGGCGAAGGCCTTCTGGATCCGGGGCTCCATCGAGCCCAGGTAGTCGTCCGGGAAGGGGATCCGGCTGATGTCGAGCGCGAAGCCGAGCTCGTCGTTCTGGTAGCGGTGCTGTTTGAAGCGGTTCCAGGTCATTTGGTTTCGAATTTGTCGGTCACGGCCCCCTCGGAGGCGCTGGTCACCAGGCGCGCGTACTTGGCCAGGGCGCCGCGTGTCTCTTTCGGTTTCTTGGGCCGCCAGGCCTTCTGGCGCGCCTTGATCTCCTTAGCTGACAGGTCGAGCGAGATGGAGTTCCCGACGGCATCTATCGTTATCGGATCCCCGTTCCTGATGATGCCGATCGGGCCGCCGACGGCGGCCTCAGGGGTGATGTGGCCCACGACAAATCCGTGGCTGCCGCCCGAGAAGCGCCCGTCGGTGATGAGGCCGACGTCCTTGCCGAGGCCCTTGCCCATGACGGCGCTTGTCGGAGCCAGCATCTCGCGCATGCCGGGCCCTCCCACCGGACCCTCGTTTCGGATCACGATCACGTGGCCTGCCTTGACGCGGCCGCCCAGGATGGCCGCCAGCGCGGTCTCCTCGGACTCGAACACGATCGCCTTGCCGGAGAACTTGAGGCCCTCCTTGCCGGTGATTTTCGCCACGGCGCCGCCCGGGGCCAGGTTGCCGTAGAGAATGCGCAGGTGGCTGTCGGGCTTGATCGGGTTGTCGAAGGGGCGGATCACGTCCTGGTCGGCCGGGTAGGGGGCCACGCCCTTTAGGTTCTCCGCGACCGTGAGTCCTGTAACGGTCGGGCAGTCGCCGTGGATAAGGCCGTGCTCAAGGAGCATCTTCATGAGCGGCGGCAGGCCGCCGATGCGCACCAGGTGTGAGACACCGTACTTGCCCGAGGGCTTCAGGTCGGCGAGCACCGGGACCCTCTTGCCGATGCGGGTGAAGTCGTCGATCGAAAGCTTCACGTTGGCCGAGTGCGCGACCGCAAGGAGGTGCAGGACGGCGTTGGTGGAGCCGCCGAGCGCGATCACGACGGCGATCGCGTTCTCGAGCGATTTCTTCGTGATGATGTCCCTCGGGCGGATCCCGAGCTTAAGCAGGTTGAGCGCGGCTTCCCCCGCCTTGCGGCAGTCCTCTCGCTTCTCGGGACCGACGGCCAGCTGGCTCGAGCTGTTCGGCAGGCTCATGCCCATCGCCTCGATGGCCGAGGCCATGGTGTTGGCCGTGTACATGCCCCCGCAGGAGCCCGGGCCCGGTATGGAGCACGCCTCGACGTCGTGGAGACCCTTCGCGTCCAATTTCCCGGCCGAGTACTGGCCAACGGCCTCGAAGACCGAGACGATGTCGCATTCCTTTTTCGTTCCCGGGAGGATGCCGGGCAGGATGGTCCCGCCGTAGACGAAGACGGAGGGGCGGTTGAGCCGGGCCAGGCCCATCAGGCATCCGGGCATGTTCTTGTCGCATCCGCCGATGGCGACAAGGGCGTCGAAGCCCTCGGCCCCGGCCACCGTCTCCACCGAGTCCGCGATCACCTCGCGCGACACCATGCTGTAGCGCATCCCGGGGGTTCCCATGCTGATGCCGTCGGAGACCGTGATGGTGCCAAAGATGATGCCCTTGCCTCCCGCCTTGTCGGCGCCGGCGGCAGCCTCCCGTGCCAGCTCGTCAATGTGCATGTTGCATGGCGTCAGCATGCTCCAGGTCGAGGCGATCCCGACGATCGGCTTGGCGAAGTCCCCGTCGGAGAAGCCGACGGCTCTCAGCATGGAGCGGTTCGGGGACCGGTCAGGTCCGTCTACAACGATCGAGGAATACCGGCGAAGCGGTTCTTTTGAGGCGCTCATGGACGAACGGGTAGGACACCACAGCGGCGGGACGCGGGCAAGCGGTGTTTTCGTGGTTGCATGGGCCAATAGGGACCCCATTCACTGGTTCCCAATCCCCACGCATGGCGTTTAACCTGAAAAAAGTGCTCAAGGCACTGCTCCAATCCTCAAGCCAGCCGCTTGCGACCAAGGACATACAGGCTGCCTTCGAGCGTTTCCACCGACAGGCGGCCCCCGTCCCCGTGCCGGACGCCGCCGCAGGCGCCCCGGCCGAGGCCGTGGACGCCCCCGTGGAGCCGCCCGATTCGCCCGACCTCTACGAGGAGGTGCCGTCGCTTGTGACCGCTTCCCAGATCCGCGAGGTGATGGACGAAATCGCCGCGGAGTTGGCCGCCGCCGACGACGGCCTGACCCTGGTCGATGGGGCCAGCGGCTATCGCCTTGCCACCCACCCGCGCTTTGCCCGCTGGATCCGGATCCTGCGCGAGGAGCCGCCCCCGGTTAAGCTCAGCCAGTCCTCCGTCGAGACGCTTGCCGTGGTCGCCTACCGCCAGCCCGTTACCCGCTCCGAGGTGGAGTCCGTTCGCGGCGTCTCGGCCGACGCGGGCCTCGCCAAGCTGATCGAACGCGACCTGGTGACCGTGGTCGGACGCGCGGACCTGCCCGGCCGCCCGATCCAGTACGGCACCACGGACCATTTCCTCGAGTTCGTAGGGGTCAAGTCCCTGGACGAATTGCCCGCCTCCGACGTCCTTTCCTCGCGCCAGATCGACGAATGGCTGAAGGGCAACGAAGCCAGCCACACGCCGAACGACGCCGACATGGGCCTCGACGAGCTGGCGCTCGGAACCCCGGCCGAGGCCCCCGTCCCGGCCCAGTTGGGCGCCCCCGCCGAGGCTGCGCCTGAGTCGTCGGAGCCCGCAACCCCCTAAATGGAACTCGGGCCCATCCGCAAAAAGATCGACGCCCTCGACAACAAGCTTGTCGAGCTCGTGAACAAGCGCCTGGCACTCGCCGCCGAGATCGGGAAGATCAAGCGCAAGACGGGCGGCGAGATCTACGTGCCCGAGCGCGAGGACGCGGTCATCCGGAAGGTCTGCGGCCAGAACGAGGGCCCGATCAAGAACGAGGCCCTGAGGGCCATCTACCGCGAGATCATGTCCGCGGCGATTGCGCTCGAGAAGCCGCTCCTGGTGGCCTACCTGGGACCGGAGGCGAGCAACACGCACGCCGCGGCCATGAAGAAATTCGGGGCGAGCGTCGACTATCACTCGATGGCCACGATCGGCGACATTTTCACCGCGGTCGAGAAGGGCGAGGCGGACAACGCCGTGATCCCGATTGAGAACTCGACGGAGGGCAGCGTGCGCGAGGCCCTGGACAGCTTTGTCGACAGCGACCTGAAGATCGTAGGCCAGATCTACATGGAGATTTCCCACGCCCTCGTCTCCCGCTCGCCGCTCGACAAGATCGAGAAGGTCTACTCGAAGGACCAGGCGCTTGCGCAGTGCCGCCACTGGCTCCAGCGCCACCTTCCGAACGCCCAGCTGGTCGAGGCCTCGAGCACGACCCGGGCGGCGCAGATCGCCAAGGAGGACCCCACGGCCGCCGCCGTCGCCAGCGAGATGGCCGCAGCCTTCCACGGCGTCCCCGTCCTCGTGCGCAACATCCAGGACAAGGCCGACAACACGACCCGCTTCTTCGTGCTGGGCCGCAAACCGGCCGGCCCGGTCGGGGGCGGCAAGGACATCACGAGCTTCCTGGTTTCCCTGGGAGACGAGGCCTCGGCACACTCGGGCTCGCTGCTCAAGATGCTCATGCCCTTTGGCAAGAGGGGCATCAACCTCTCAAAAATCGAGTCGCGTCCGAGCAAGAGGCGCCCTTGGGACTACTATTTCTTCATCGACGTGACCGGCCACTACGACGACCCGTCCATGAAGGCCGCGCTCGGGGAGCTGACGAAGTTCTGTCCGATGGTCAAGTGGCTCGGCAGCTACCCGGCCGTCACCTGACCCAGCGGCTGCCCGCCCTTAGCGGGCCAGCTTGGCGCGCGTGACCAGGTAAAAGCCCAGGATGGCCACCAGGAAGACGGCCAGAGCCAGAGCGAAATAGAGAATGCAGCCGCGCTTAGTCTGCGTCGAGATTGAGGACCCCGCCCGGCGGTACTCGGAGAGGATCGCCTCGGCATCCGTGTCTTCGACGGGGGAGGGGGAGATTTGGGGCAGGGGCTCCGCCAAAGGCGCTGGGCCACTCCGCTGTGCTTCTGCGGCTATCTCGCGCTCGATCCACGCGAGATGCTCCCGTAGGAGATCCCTCTGCCGCCGCAGTTCGTCAGAGCGATCGGACACGATTGTCCGTCGGGCGGTCTTAGACCGCCGTGACGACTGAAACCTTGCGGTGCAGCTTGTCGAATTTGACCACGCCGTCCTTCAGTGCAAAAAGCGTCCAATCGCGGCCGACGCCGACGTTCTTGCCCGGATGGTGCTTGGTGCCGCGCTGGCGGACGATGATGTTGCCTGCAATGACCTTCTCGCCACCGAAAGTCTTGATGCCAAGACGCTTCGAATGGCTCTCGCGGCCGTTTACAGATGTTCCCTGACCCTTCTTATGCGCCATGACGTGGTTCTCCTCAGATTTTGATAGACTCGATCTTTATGACAGAAAGCTCCTGCCGGTGGCCCTGCTTGCGCTCGTAGCCTTTGCGCTTCTTCTTCTTGAATACGATGACCTTATCACCGCGCTTGTTCTCGAGGATCTTGGCGGAAACAATGGCTCCGGGCAGGGTGGGCTTGCCGATCTTGAAATCAGCGCCCTCTCCGGCCGTCAGCACGTCCTTGATCTCGACGGTCGCGCCGGCTTCCGTGTTTGGGAAGCGGTTCACGATGAGGATGTCCCCCTCCGTAATGGTGAACTGCTGGCCTTGGGTTTTGATAGTGGCTTTCATGAAATAAAACCGCTGACTAAGCCGTTTTGGCAGAGTCAAAGCAAGGCTATTTTGGTGGCTGATATTCGATAAGCGTCGCGGTGCCTGTTCCGAACCTAAATCCGACCTCAAAACGGACCGGAAGGCGGCGTTCGTCGTCGGTTTCGATCCACACGCGGACCGTGGAACCCCGCTTGAACATGCCGATCGGAGCCGTCTTTTCCATCCGGGGGACAAGGACGATCGTGCTGAAGAAGCCCATCGCGGTAAAAACGGTGTCGGTGTCCGGCTCCGGGCGTATGGTCAGCGGATAGAACTGGTCCTGGAATATGACCACCACGTCGCGCGCCATGCCGGGCTTTACGTTCCAGTACCGGGTGCTGATCAGCGCAAGGATCAGGTCGGAGGGGTCGCCCTGGGGCAGGGGGATCACGCGGGACTTCTCGGGGTGGATGTCGTCGCTAAAGGTGGCCGTCTTCTTGCCATAGTTGAACAGGACCGAATCCTTCACCTCCTTGTTTCGGTAGGTGCTCCACTCGCTCGAGGAGAGGAGCGCGCCGGTCTTCGCATCGTAGACCGACTCGCCGCGCGCATCGAAGGGAAACAGGGCCCTCACGGGCCCGCGCGTCCAGGTGGTGGTCGTCACACGCAGGACGGACCGGTCGTCCTGCGTGAGGGTGTCGGCGGTGATCTTGATCCGGCCGACCGTGGGGACCAGTCCCCAGCGGACATTGTAGGTGAGGGACTCCCCGTTCCTGAGCGCCGGAGGATCGCCCTCGGCGCGGACCACCGGCAGGCACGCCGCTATGACCGCAAACAGGGCGAGGACAGGCCGGCAAAAGCGCTCGATTGCGTTTACGTCGGGACACTTTTGGGTACGTTTCAAGTTTGCGATCATGGAGGCGGCAACACACATCCACATAAAAGGGGCGCGGGAGCACAACCTAAAGAACTTGGACCTGCGAATTCCCCGGGGGAAACTGGTGGTCATCACGGGGCCCAGCGGATCGGGAAAATCATCGCTCGCCTTCGACACGATCTACGCGGAGGGCTACCGCAAGTACATGGAGAGCCTCTCGACGCAGGCCCGCCAGGTGCTCGACCAGTTGAAGCGCCCCGACGTCGACTTCATCCACGGCCTCTCGCCCGTGCTGGCGATCGAGCAGCGCACCGGCAATGTCTCGCCACGGACCACGATCGCCACGGTCTCCGAGGTCTCGGACTACTCGCGCCTCCTCTGGTCCATTGCGGGCGAGCAGCGCTGCCCAAAGGACGGCGGCAGGGTCGTGCGCCGCTCCCTCGACGACAACGTGAACCGCGTGCTCGCCGAGTGCCCCGGTGAGCGGATCATGATCCTGGCCCCCGTCCTCAGGGCCAAGCCGAGCGTCCTGCGCGACGAGCTGCCGCGGCTTCGCCAGAGGGGATTCCAAAGGGTAAGGATCGCAGGGGTCGTGCGCGAATTGGACGAGCCGAACCTGGTCCCCGCCGGGGCCGCCGAGGTCCCGGTGGACGTGATCGTAGACCGGCTGGTGGCCGGGGCCGAGCACCGCAGCCGCATTGCCGACTCCCTTGAGCTTGCATTTCGGGAGGGAAGCGACCGGGCATTCGTGCTCTCGCAGAAGAGCGCGGACGCGCCGTGGAAGGAACTCGGGCTAAGCCAGCACCTCTCCTGCGACGTCTGCGGGGACGTCTTCGAGCGGCTCACGCCGCGCTCGTTCTCGTTCAACCATCCGGAGGGAGCCTGCGCGGCCTGTGGCGGCCTTGGCAGGAAGCTAAGGCCCGTGGCCGAACTCGTGATCCCAGACCCGGAGAAATCCGTTCGGGGGGGCGCCATCAAGCCCTGGAGGATCGGCGGCAAGAACCTGATTATCAAGCATAACGCGATACTGAAGCAATTGGCCGAGCAGCTGCCATTCGACCCCGAGACGCCTTGGAAGGACCTGCCTGAGGGGACTCGCTCGGCCCTCCTTGGGGGCACCGGCGACCGCCTTTTCGCCTTCAAGCTTCGCCGGATGAGGGAAGCCAAGGCGATGCCCTTTTCGGGCATCCTCTCCGACATCGAGCAGAGTTTCAGGGACACCGAGAGCGAGGGGTTCCAGGCGAGGCTATCGACCTTCATGGTTTCGGGTCCCTGCCCGGAGTGCCTGGGGGCCCGGCTCAACCCGCGCAGCGCCGCCGTCCGCGTGGGCCCGGCGGGATCGGGGCTCGGCTTCCCCGGCTTCATGGCGCTCGACATTTCCGCTGCGCACGCATTCGCCGAGGGCCTGGTGGACACGCTGGGCAAGAGCGAGGCGCTGCGCGAGGTCGTGGTCGGGATCGAGCGCCGGCTGAAGTTCCTCTTGGATACGGGCCTCGGCTACCTGAACCTGGATCGCGACTATGCGACCCTTTCCGGGGGCGAGGCGCAGCGGGTTCGCCTGGCCACACAGTTGGGCATGGGGCTCATCGGCGTGATCTATGTCCTCGATGAGCCGAGCATCGGGCTCCACCCGAAGGACAACGAGAGGCTCCTGGCGCAGCTTAAGGGGCTCAGGGACCGGGGCAACACGGTCCTCGTCGTCGAGCACGATGAGGAGACGATGCTGGCGGCCGACGAGATCCTGGAGCTTGGGCCCGAGGCGGGCGTTGAGGGGGGAAGGCTGCTGTTCCAGGGAACGCCCGCCGAGTGCGCGGCACAGCCGGCTCGCGTCTCGCAGACCGGGCCCTTCCTCGCGCGCAAGATGTCGGTCCAGAAGGAGGCGAAGACCAAGGTCGCTAGCGGCGAGTGGCTCACGGTCAGGGAGGCCCGGGAGCACAACCTGCAGGGAATCGACGCCCGGTTCCCGGTCGGGCTCCTGACCTGCGTCACCGGGGTTTCCGGTTCCGGGAAGAGCACGCTCGTGAACGACATCCTTGCCGCTGCGGCGGCACGAAAGCTCAACGGGGCGAAGACGATCCCGGGAAAGCACCGCAGCATCGAGAACCTTGATTTCTTCGACAAGCTGGTCCAGGTGGACCAGGACCCGATCGGCAGGAGCCCCAGGTCGAACCCCGCGACGTTCGTCGGCCTCCTGGACCTCCTGCGCGACCTGTTTGCCCAGGTGCCGCTCGCCCGGGTGCGCGGCTACAAGGCGAGCCGCTTCTCCTTCAACGTGCGGGGCGGGCGTTGCGAGCGCTGCCAGGGCGACGGCTCCATCAAGCTCGACATGCAGTTCATGGCGGACGCCTATGCGCCGTGCACGAGCTGCGGGGGCCGCCGGTACAACCGGGAGACGCTCGAGATCCTCTTCCACGGCAAGTCGATCGCGGACGTCCTCGATATGACGGTGCGCGAGGCGATCCAGCTCTTTCGCAACATCCCGCGGGTCCTGGACAAGCTGCAGACCCTGGACGCGGTCGGCCTGGGCTACCTGGCGCTCGGGCAATCCGCAGTCTCGCTCTCGGGGGGCGAGGCCCAGCGGCTCAAGCTTTCCCTTGAGCTGAGCAAGCGCCAGCAGGGGCCGACGCTCTACGTCCTCGACGAGCCCACGACGGGCCTGCACTGGGTCGACATCCAGAAGCTGATGGACCTGCTCTTCAAGCTGCGCGACGCCGGCAACACGGTCCTCGTAATCGAGCACAACCTGGACGTGATCAACCTTGCGGACTGGGTCATAGACCTGGGCCCGGGCGGCGGCCGAAGCGGGGGCGCCATCGTCTTTGCGGGGCCAAGAAGCACCCTCGAGGCCTGCGAGGAGTCCGCGACCGGAGTCGCCATGAGGCGCTGGGGTAAGCGCGGGCGGCCTACTTCTTGACGAGACGCAGCCCGAAAACGCCTCCAACCACCAGGACGGTGCCGAAGACGTAATACTTGACGTGGGTCGACATGTGATCGCCGCCATCGACCTTCTGGCTGATCTTGGAAAGCGAGTCCTCCGTCTTCCCGGCGAGCGACTGCTGCCGTTCATATCCCAGATAAATGAGCCAGATCCCCAGGACCAGGGCGGCGATCGAAAGCAGCTTGGACATGGGACAACGCTATCGGAGGATCATGCGCCAAGCAAGGCCGCTTGATTCCGGGCCTCCTGGGGAGGCGAGTAAACAATTGAGCGCACTGTTCTTTCGCCTGTTAGCGATTCGGCGCGATTTGGCATAAGGCATCGCTCGAGTTTTACTTTACTTGCAAAATTACAAGTTACCTTGCAAATTAGCAAGTAACCCAAAAACACCATGGACACTCCACCTTTCAATGAGGCTGCCAACCGCTTGAGCCGCTCGGTAGACGAGAAGCTTTTTTCCCTACTGGACGGAGAAAAGGCAGTCGTGAGGCTCGTAGGGCCACGTCGGATAGGGAAGACCGAGCTCGTGTCCTACTATGCGCGCGAGAAGAAGGTCCCCATACTCTGCGTTACGATCCAGCCGATTCCCGCAGATCTAAGTGCGGGCCCCGTGGTGTTGGAGATCCTAGAGCGGGAGATGGAGGCGTTGACGCATACATTTCCAAAGCTCGGGAAGCTCGTCGAGAAGATGGGCCGGAGCAAAAGCAAGCAGGAGACGAGAAGGTCGGTGGGCGGTGAGGTGGGCTTCCCTGGGGGCGTGGGCAAGGTGTCGGCAAAGGCGGAGAAGAGAAGGACGGTCGAGGCGACGCAATTCAGCGAGGCGGATGTGGAATTAAGGTCCACCCTGCGCAGCCTCGAGTTGGCGGCCATGGAGCTTAAACTGCGTCCCCTTGTGTTCTTCGATGAAATCCAGGAACTCCTCGTTAACGAGAGGTCCGGCATGCCGACCGTTTGGGCTATCCGGAACGAGGTGCAGCATCACACAGCCTGTCGTTACGTGTTTGCGGGAAGCAACCAGCGGCTTTTCACGAAGCTGCAGGCTGGGACCGGGGCTCCATTGTTGAATTTCGGTTCGGAGCTCATGCTTCCGCCGCTCACGCTGGCCGAAATCGATGCCTGGGCTTTGCCGCTTTTCAGAAAGGGTGGGCGGCACATATCTTCGCTCGCGGCCGCCACGGAGCTTCTAGGAGGCAAGATCGGTGAGGTGTCCGAGGTTTGCACGAAGCTTTGGCTGAATTCTGAAAAAGGAACTGTCTTGGACGAGGCTGCGCAGCGGGAGGCCGTGAAGGCGGTTGCCGGGCAGCAGCCGGAGCTCGGGAGACAGATTTCCGAACTGACGGCAAATCAGACCATTGTTCTGAGGTGGATCGTCATGAATCCGAACGTGAGCCCTTACTCGAAGGGTGCCAAGGAAACGATGGGACTCAATGACGGGACTGTGGCGACGTCGCTAAACGCGCTTGTTGGCAAAGAACTGATCGAGAGTTTCAGCCCAAATCGGTACGTTGCGACAATGCCCTTGAAGCTCTTGGCCAGTCTTTCGCCAAATCTTTGGACTAAGGCATAGGGGCCGCCGGCGGATCAAAGGGTTAACAGCTGTTAACCCATTAAATCGAAATCCCGTAAAAAGTCGCAAAACCAGGTATCGCAGCACACGGCCAAAGATGATCTTCTCCCGGCCTATCACACCTCCTAAACGCCCCCTTTCCCCATGAAATCCTGCCTCTATATCGTCTGCGCCTTCCTTATCTGCACGGCCGCCCAGGCGGCTGCGCCCACAAGCGAATCCATCGAGAAGCTTCTCGTGGTGACCAACTCCGAGAAGATGGTGGCCGCGATCCAGGTGCAGGTTGACCAGGCCATGAAGACCGGGATGGCCCAGGCATTCAAAGGGCAGAATATGGACGCCGATGCGCAAAAGACGGCTGAGGAAATGGGGAAGAAGTTGTCGGCGGACATGAGGCAGGACCTCAGCTGGGAGAACCTGAAGCCCGTTTACATCCAGGTCTACAGCGAGACCTTCACGCAGGAGGAGATCGACGGGCTCGTCGCCTTTTACGAGAGCCCGGCCGGCAAGGCCTTCGTGGCCAAGATGCCCGTCGTGATGCAGAAGACGATGGTCCTGATGCAGCAGCGGATGGGCCCGATGATGCAGCGGATGCAGAAGACGATCCAGGATACGGTCCAGGAGGTTAAGGCGGCCAAGCAGAAGAAGGACAGCGAAGCTCCGGCGCCGACTTCGGCGGCGGCTGCGCCCGCCCCGGCACACTAGACCTCGAAGGGGAGGGGCACAAAAAAGGCGAGGCGCCTTGTGGGGCGCCCCGCCTGAAATTCGCCGGAGCGAGATCCGTTTAAAGGGATCAGTAACGGCTGTTGCCGCGGGCCTGGAAGGCGCCGGGGCGACGGTTCGGGCTGTCGAAGCTGCGACCGCCACCGCCGCCGGACGACTCCTTCGGACGAGCCTCGTTGACCGTGAGCTGGCGACCGTCCAAGTCGAAACCGTTCATCTTTTCGATGGCGGTCTTGGCCTCTTCGGCCGTCGAGAAGGTCACGAAAGCGAAGCCGCGGGGGCGGCCGGTCTCGCGGTCATTGGCGATGTAAACGTCGGTCAACGTGCCGAACTGGCTGAAAGCGGCGCGCAGCGCCTCTTCATTGGTGTTGAACGACATGTTCCCAACATAGAGTTTGGAATTCATAGTGATGATTTTCGTATACTTCGTCTGCTGCCAGAGTGTTCCCGGGAATCGGGTTTCGAATCATCACATGAGGACCCACCAACCGCTGTCATCTTACGCTTATTACGAGCCTCAAATCTCGCAGGTAACCTGCGGAACGCAAGGTCCATCAAGGGTTTTTGCGAACATTGTTGCTGGCGGCCCCGTTTAGGCCGGGTGGGTTTCCCGGAATGGGTTCGCCTGGGCTCACTTAATCGGGATCGGATGCGCGTAACTCCAGGGCCTCAGGCTTTTGGGAGAAAATGCGACCGCATGTGCGCCATGTAGTGCTTCTCGGAGGTTTCCCTGCGGGCCTTGACGAGGGGCAGTATGTCCGCCGTGGCGACATAGCGGAGCCGGTCGCTCCCGTCCGAAGCCGCCTCGAGGAGGGTCCTGGCGACATCGTCTTCGGTGCCCACGCGGGAGGCCCTGAGCCCGGCGAAGATCGCCTGCGCGCCCGATTCAAAGGCGGCGTAGTCGGGAATCGAGGCGTTGGCGGCGGCCTCGGCTCCGCTCCTCTTTCCAAAGTTCGTGCTCACGACCCCGCCCGGCTCCACGATCTTTACGCCAATGCCCTGGGAGGAGAGCTCATAGGAGAGGGACTCCGAGAATCCCTCCAGGGCGTACTTGCTCGCGCAGTAGAGGGAGAGCATCGGGAGCGTGAACACGCCGGCTCCCGAGCTGACGTTGATCACAAGGCCGCTCTTGTTCGCCCTGAAGTGGGGGAGGATTGCGCGGGTGGTGTCCATCATGCCGAAGACGTTCACGTCGAATTGCTCCTGGATCTTCGCGCGCGGCGTCGCCTCGAAGATGCCGAAGAGGCCGAAGCCTGCGTTGTTGACCAAGACATCGATCCGGCCGAAGCGGGCGATGCCCGCCGCGATTGCGGAACCGATGCTCGGGAGGTCCTGCACGTCGAGGCGGCTCACGAAGACATTGGGGAGCGCGGCCAGGCCCGCTCCATCCTCCGGGCGGCGCATCGTGGCGACGACATTCCAGCCCGCGCCCGCGAACTTGAGTGCCGCGGTCCGGCCGAGGCCCGTCGAGGCGCCCGTAATGAGGACAGTCTTGCTCATAGGGATTTCCGTTTCCCGCGCCCTCTCTCAGGGGTCACCGAGCCAGACCCCCTTGTAGGGATGATGGTCAAGGAGGGTCGGGTACCACCCATGCACCGAGGGCCGTATCAGGTACACGTGCGTGTAGTGATACAGGGGGATGAAGGGGGCCTCGCTCAGGAGGAGCCGCTCGGCCTTGGAGTACAGGGCGTTCCTTGCGGCGGCGTCCGGCGTCCGCGCGGCGGTGAAGAGATACGCGTCGTAGTCGGCATTGGCCCAACCGGTGAAATTGTTGCCGCTGCCGCTGCGCCAGATGTCGAGGAAGGCCGAGGGATCGGCGTAGTCGGCGATCCATGAGGACTGCAGGAGGTCATAGTTTCCGCTAGCTCGGGCCTCTTCCTTCACCTTCACGTCCTCGTTCACGAGCCGCACCTGGATTCCTAGGTCGCGCCGCCACATCTCCTGCACGGCCTCGGCGATCGTGCGGTGGGTCTCGGAGGAGTTGAAGAGGAGGTCGAACGGGGGCAGGCCGGCGCCGCCGGGATGACCGGCCTCGGCAAGCAGGCGCCTCGCCTGGTCGAGCGGCTTGGCCTCCGGAAGGTCGGGCGTGTAGCCGCCCATTCCGGGGGGGGTGAACGCAAACGCGGGCTTTTGCCCCCCATGGAGAAGCCTCTCGACTAGGGCGCTGCGGTCTATGGCAAGGGTGAGCGCCAGGCGGATGCGCGCGTCGTTTAACCCGGGCCGGCGCACGTTAATCCGCAGGAAGTAGGTCCCCAGGAGCGGGTCTATCCTCAGGAGCTCGGGGGCGTCCTTCCGGTAGGCCTCGATCCGGTCGGGAGGGAGGGTCTCGGTGATGTGGATCTGTCCGGCGCGAAAGGCGCGCTCCTCTCCGTCGATCGAATCAAACGCGTGGAAATGGATGGCCGAGAGCCGCACATGCGCGGCGTCCCAGTAGGTGGTGGACCTCTTCGCGACGATCACCTGGCCGCGGCGCCAGGATTCCAGGTTAAAGGGCCCGTTGCCGACCCATTTTCCCGGGACGGCCCAGGCGTTGCCCCGGTCCGCGACCCCTCCGTATTTCATCAGGGTGGGAAGGTGCACGGGCAGCCAGGCCGGGCTCGAAAGGAGAGTGAGGAACCAAGGGGCGGGATGCTCCAGGGTGACCGAGAGCGTGTGGCTGTCCGTCGCCTTGAGCCCCACCTGCGAGAAGTCGGAAACGCCCCGGTTGAACGCCTCGGCCCCTTCGATCACGTAGAGCTGGCTGGCGTTGGTGGCCCCAAGCGAGGGGGTGAGGATCCGCCGCCACGACCCGACGAAGTCCTCGGAAGTCACGGGCTCCCCGTTGGACCATCGGGCGTCGGGGCGCAGGTGGAACGTGTACCTGAGGCCGTCGGGGGAGATCTCCCAGCGCTGCGCAACCCCGGGCACCGGACTTAGATCCACGGGATCCTCCGCGACCAGGCCCTCCAGGAGCGCCGAAAGGACGGTGTAGTAGGACGTCTGCGTGTAAAGGTGAGGGTCCAGGTCCGCCAGGTCGGGACCGATGCTCCGGTGCAGCACCTGGGACGCGTCGCCCGACTTCACATTCGCGCCGCGGGAACATCCCAAGAGCGCCGCCGAGACTGCCAGGGCGGCGGCGAGCGCGGCTGTCCCGGCCCTCATATTTTCTCGATCAACGCGACGGCGTGGGCCGCGATCGCAAGCCCTTTGCCCAGGTCGCCGATTCCCTCGTTCGTCGTGGCCTTCAGGCCTATTGCGGTCGTGGGAAGTCCCGTGGAGAAGGCGAGCGCCGCCTTCATCTCGGAGATCCGCGCGGAGATCCGCGGCTTCTCCGCGATCACGGTCGCATCGAGGTTCACCGGCTCCCATCCGTTCTCTCGCACGACCTGGATCACGCGCCGAAGCAGCACCTGCGAATCGACGCCCTTCCATGTGGGGTCCGTGTCGGGGAAGAAGTTGCCGATGTCGGGCAGCCCCGCAGCGCCGAGGAAGGCGTCGCAGATGGCGTGGGTCACGCAGTCGGCGTCGCTGTGCCCCAGGAGCCCGAAGTCGGACTCAAACGTGACGCCGCCCAGGACCAGCGCTCGATTCACGGCGGTCCGGTGGATGTCGTATCCGTGGCCAATTCGTAGAGACATTGCTGGACCAATAAACCCTCAGGACGGGTGGGCCAACAGGAATTCAAGATGGGCCAGGTCCTTTGGGTGGGTGAGCTTCGGGTTCGGGTAGACGTTCTCCAGAAGGGCGACCGGGTAGCCGAGGAGCTCCACGGCGGCGGCGTCGTCGGTGATGCGCAACCGGCGCGCGGCGACGCGCTGGTAGGCCCGGTCGATCAGCGCCTTTGAAAACACCTGCGGGGTCTCCATGGCCCAGAGCTTGGAGCGGTTGAGCGTCTTCAGCCGGCCGTTGCCGCTGTGCTCCTTGATCGTGTCGGTGACCCGGTGGGCCAGCACGACCGCCTGCTCCCGGCGCACGATCTTGTGCAGGGCCACGAGCTGCTCCGGCCGGATGAGCGGGCGCGCGCAGTCGTGGATGAAGACATAGTCGATGTCGCCGGGCAGCGCGGCGAGGGCCGCGGCGACCGAGTCCTGGCGCTCGCGCCCGCCCTTGACAAGGATGGTGGGCGTGGGGGCGAAGGCCGACAGGGCGGTCATCTGGGAACGGTCCCGGTAGACAACGGCGTAGAAATCGGCGACCCCGCTTGCGGCGAACGCGGCCGCGGAGTGCGCAAAGACCGGCTGGCCGGCAAGGGGCTCAAGCACCTTGTCGCGAACGGCTCCCGCCATGCGCTTACCTGCGCCAGCTGCTAGAAGAATGACCGCGGTACGGGACATGGGACGTCTTTAATCCTCCTGAGGGAAGGGCACGCTACACAACCGCCTGCCGAAGCGCCATACGGAAAATCATGGCGCGCCGTGATTTTTTAGCGAGGATCACCCTTGGATTGAGCGCTCACAACATCCAAGCCCCCGCCAAGATCAACCTTTTCCTCGCCATCACGGGCCGCAGGCCGGACGGCTACCACGACCTCCTCTCGGTGGCCGCGCCGCTCGTATGGGGCGACTCGGTCGAGGCGGAGCCGCTCGCCTCGGGCTTCACGCTTGAGTGCGCCGATGCCGAGGTGCCGACCGGCGCCTCAAACCTGGTGATCAAGGCCGCCACCGCGTTTGCCGAGGCCACCGGCTGGGCCTCGGGCGCCCGCTTCACGATCAAGAAAAGGATACCGATGGGCGCGGGGCTAGGCGGCGCGAGCAGCGACGCGACGTCGGCCCTCCTCGCGCTCAATGCCCTCGCCGGATCGCCCCTGGACGAGGCGGGCCTCTTGCGCGTGGCCGCCTCCGTGGGCTCAGACTGCGCCCTTTTCCTGTCGAGGACCCCGGTCGTCATGCGGGGGAGAGGGGAGAGGGTGGAGCCGCTTCCCAAGGAGGCCTACAGCCGGTTCCGAGGGATGCGGGTGCTCCTTTTTAAGCCGGGCTTCGCGGTCCCGACCTCCTGGGCCTACGCCAAGATGGCCGCCGATGCGCCCCGGGGCTATGTCACCCCGGCCAGGGCCGAGTCGATGCTCTCGGCCTGGGTCTCCAAGCCCGGCGCTCCCCTGGACGACTTTCTCTTCAATTCGATGGAGAAGCCGGTTTTTGCAAAGTTCCCTGCGCTGCCCGCCCTCCTCGAACGCATCTGGTCGAGCTTCGGCGTCGCGGGCCGGATGAGCGGCAGCGGCAGCGCCTGCTACGTTTTTCTCCATGAGGACATCGAGGCCGCCCCCATCGAGGCCGCCATTCGAGAGGCCTGGGGACCATCGGCGTTTGTCGTGGAGACCCGAATCGCCTGATCGGCAGCGGGGGCGCGGTGTCAAATCCACGCGGTAAATCGCATTGACCGAATCCCCGCGTGGGGCCGTGATCGGGAAGCGGCCATTGTACCGTGGCCGTGACCATAGATTTTTCCATGGCATCGGACTCGAGCACCAAGGAGGAGATTGTCGTGCAAGGCATCGCCGCCTCGCAGGGCATCGCCTATGGCCAGATCTTTGTGTACCTGCAGAGCGATGTGGAGATCCCCACCTATCAGGTGGACCCCGACAAGCGCCTGGACGAGATCGCGCGGTTCGACAAGGCGCTCCTGGTCACGCGCCAGCAGATCGCCAAGATCCAGGATGAGGTCGAGAAGAGCCTCGGCAAGAACGAGGCCCTGATCTTTGACGCGCACCTGCTGGTCCTCGAGGACCAGGCCCTCATTTCCGAGACGATCCGCGAGTTCGAGACCACCGGAAGGAACGTCGAGACGTGCTTCGACATGGTCTCCAAGAAGTACATCCAGGCCTTCTCCGAGATCGACGATGAGTACCTTCGCGAGAGGGCGGGGGACATTAAGGACGTCGCGCAGCGGGTGCTCCAGAATCTCCTGGGACAGGCCAAGAGCTCCCTGAGCCGGCTGGTCGAGCGCCGGATCGTGGTCGCCAACGACCTTTCACCTTCGGACTCTGCGGGCATCGACAAGGGCTCTGGCCTTGCGATTGTGACCGACACGGGCAGCAAGACTTCCCACGCCGTGATCGTTGCCCGCTCGATGCAGGTGCCGGCCGTGGTCGGCGTCAGGGACCTCACCAAGCGCGTCAAGACGGGCGACTGGGCCCTGGTCGACGGCTACGACGGGATCGTCATCCTCAACCCGTCCGAGCAGACGCTCTTCCGCTACGGGAAGATCCAGTCGAAGAAGAAGTCCTTCGAGGTGCTCCTCTTGGAGGCCAACCGGCAGAAGGCGACGACCAAGGACGGCGTCGATGTGACCCTGATGGCCAACATCGAGAAGGTCGAGGAGGTGACGCTTGTGAAGGAGTTCTACGCCCAGGGTGTCGGGCTTTTCCGGACGGAATACCTCTTCCTGAATTCCGCGCGGATCCCCACCGAGCAGGAGCAGTTCCTCGCGTACAAGGCGGTGGTGGAGGGCGTGGCGCCGAACGCGGTCATCATCCGCACGCTCGACCTGGGCGGGGACAAGCCGATGGCCTCCGACCCGGGCCTCTTCCCGAAGGAGGACAATCCCTTCATGGGTTACCGGGCCATCCGGTTCTGCCTGGACAACCAGGGCATCTTCAAGGACCAGCTGCGAGCGGTGCTCCTGGCGAGCAAGCTGGGCAAGGTGAAGCTCATGTACCCGATGATCAGCGGCGTGGACGAGCTGGCGCGCGCCAACGCGATCCTCGAGGACTGCAAGACGGAGCTCCGCGCGCGCGGGCAAACTTTTGACGAGGACATGGAGGTGGGCGCGATGATCGAGATTCCGAGCGCCGCGGCGACCATCGATCTCCTCGAGAAGCAGTGCGACTTCTTCAGCGTCGGGACCAACGACCTGATCCAGTACATGCTGGCGATCGACCGGGGCAACGACCGGATCGCGCACCTCTACGAGCCCGCGCACCCCGCGGTCCTTCGCACGCTTAAGCGCATCGTGGACGACGCTCACAAGCTGGGGGTCCCGGTCAGCGTGTGCGGGGAAATGGCCGGGGACCCGGTCTACGCGCCCCTCCTGCTCGGCTTCGGCGTCGACTCGCTCAGCATGGCCCCCCCCGCGATTCCCGCCGTCAAGTTCCTGGTGCGTTCCATGAAGATGTCCGCGGCGAAGGCCCTGGCTACCGAGGTCCTCGCGATGGGTTCCTCCAAGGAGATTTACGCGAAGTGTCAGCAGTTCAATCGCTTGCACATGCCGACGGAATAGCCTGACCGGCTTTCCGTCAGGGCTTTGTGCCGGTCGCCAGGAGCGTCTCAAAGAAGGGCTCAACCGCCTCCTTGGACACCGGGTTCACCTCGATCTTGATGAACTTGGCTTTCTTCAGGAACTGCTCGAGCGCCGCCTCCCGGAACCCGAGCCAGTGGTCCTTGTAGAGGTCGCGGGCCTTCTCGAAGTCATGCTCGGCGAGTTCAAGGATCAGCAGCTGCCCGGCGGGCCGCAGGATCCGGTAGGCCTCGTCCACGGCCTTCTGGGGATGGATGGCGTGGTGGAGCGCCTGGCTTAGGATGGCCAGGTCCACCGACTCGTCGGCCAGGGGCACCTGTTCAATGTCGCCCAGCTTGTAGGTCAGGTTCGTGAGGGCGTTTTTCTTCGCGAGCTCGGTGCCGACCTCGACCATCCGCGGGGAGTTGTCGATGCACCACACCTGCTTTGCGTTGCGTGCCAAAAGCTGCGAGATCAGTCCCTCGCCCGCACCCAGGTCGGCAACGACGACATTGGGGACCAGTTTCAGGGCGAGCCTGCCGATGGCTTCCCAGGAACGCCCTGGGCAGTGGTTGCGGCCGAGGCGCCCGGCGATCGTGTTGAAATACTGCTCGGATATCCGCCGGCGCTTGCTGAGCACGCGGTCCAGGTGGCGCCCGTCCTCGGCGATCACGTCCAGGCCCGAGACGCTGTCCACGGCCGCCTTCAGCAGGGTCATCTGGCCCTGCGGCAAGCTGGGCCTGAGCGAATAAAAGGCCTTCTTCCCGTCCCGGCGGTCGGCCACGAGGCTGGCCTGGCGCAGGAGCGCCAGCTGGGAGGAGATGCGCGACTGGCCCATGCCGAGGATCTCCTGGAGCTCGGCCACAGAGAGCTCCTCCCTCATGACGAGCGCGATCAGGCGAAGGCGCGTGGGATCTGACAGGATCTTTAGGGTATCCCAGGAGGTGTTCACGGCGTAATGCGAGCGTGCGGATTTGGCGCGCCGAGGCAACGAGGTAAACCGCCTTGGCGGCCCCGCCCGTCTAGACGTACTTGGCGATGCTGACGATCGAGTAGATGTCCTCGGTCGTGCCCATCTTCACCTTGACCGTGTCGCCCGAGCGCTTGCCCATGAGGGCGGCACCGAGCGGGGTCTTGTAGGAGATGACGTGCTTGTCAGGGTCGCCGTCCCAGACGCCCAGGATCGTGTAGGTCTGCGCCGATCCGTCCGGTCCCTTGACCGCAACGACGCTTCCGACACTGACCTGCTCGACGGTGGCGTCCTTGAAGTCCGTGATCCGGGCCCGGGCGAGCTCGCGCTCGAGCTGGCTCTTCTGGGCCATGAGGACCTGCTGGTCCTGCTTGGCCATCTTGTACTCGGAGTTTTCCTTCAGGTCGCCGTGCTCGCGGGCCGTGGCGATGGCCTTCGAGTTCTCGGGGATCTTCTTCGAGACGATCGCCTCATACTCGGTCCGCTTGCGCTCGAAGCTCTCGCGGGAGACGAGCAGCTGGTCCTCCTTGCCCTCGGCATCGGCCGCGACAAGCGACTGGATGTTCGGGAAGATCTTGATGAAGCGGGCCAGGAGCGACTTCTTGGTCAGTTCCTCGAAGCCCTGGTTGAGGAGGAGGGTGTTCGCCAGGTCGCGTGCCGTCTCGGGGTCCGCGGTCGATAGGAGGTCGGCAATCAGCTCGGTGTCGTCGCTCAGGATGTCGCCCAGGGGGATCCGGCGGGCGCTCGCGGCCTGGAGGGCCTCGTAGTCGATCGCGAAGAAGATCGCGCTCAAGAGGCGGGGGGTGATCAGGTCGTTCAGCAGCTTTGCGAACTTCTTTGAATGGCGGTTCTTGACAATCCAGAGCAGCACGGGCGCCCGGAGGTTCTGCTCGGTCTGCCAGCGCTTGAGCGTGGAGGCCAGGTCCTCGGAGTACCCGTTCTCGACCAGGAAATTGATGCATTCGGTCGTGAACTTGCCCTGCGAGACCTTCAGCAGGTTGAACACGATGTCGCGGCACTCGATCGGGTGGGTGTCCTTGATCAGGTCCAGGAAATGGCTCTGGAACTGGACCGGGATCTTCTCGGCGATTGCCGGCAGGTCGCGCAGGTTCCCGACCAGCGAGGCCTGCGAGGGCTCGAAGGTGGCCGGGTCGACGCCCGCCACCTTGGCGATGCGGTCGCGGACGGCGGCGCCGTAGAGGCGCTCTGCGGCATCAAGCTGGTTGCTGTCCTTAACCGCGTCGGCGACGCCCTTCAGGACGTCGGTCAGGGTCGCCTGGGCGGCCTTGTGGGCCGATGCGGCCGCGAAATCCTCCGCGAGGCCGATGCGTCGGCGGGCGGAGCGGGTCGAGTTGAACTGGTCGAAGATCTCGTCCTCGGCCGAGACGGGCGTCTCGCGCAGGATGTAGCACTCGGTCTTCTTCTCGGGTACCGAGACGCGGGGGTCCTTGGCGACGGCCTTCCGGGCGTCGGCCCACCATTTCTTGAACTTATCCTCGCCGATGACCTGCGCGAGGGTGATCTCAAGGTCGATGGCGGTCGTCGCGCGGTTCGGGTAGGACTCGAGGGCCTCGACGATCAGCTGGGCCGGATTGTCGGCAATCAGCTCCAAAATCTTTTTCGGCTCGGTTTCCTTGCGGACAAGAAGGTGATTGTCCGGCAGGACATCCATCGTGCCGACACAGAAGGCAGGGTCCATGGCGTGCGATTTCTTGCCTTTGAAGTCGATAAGCAGACGCAGGGTCGTGTCGTCGAAGGACTTAATTTGGCCGAAGCCCCAGCTCCTGTGGACGACGTACGCGCCAGGCTTCATAGCCTCAAGCTTGGGCTTTGAGGCCTTAAGGGCGGGATTTTTTGCGAGGAGCGCGGAAACGGCTTCGGAATTCATAGTTGCGCAAACGAGGGCGTGAACCGGAGAGTAAAATGGATTATGACGAACCTTGTCAAACCGAGTCTCCAAAACACGTGGTCGCATGCTGTGCGCCTCATTGCCCGCTGGCTGGACCTTCGGGAGCGGATTGACGTGCTCCTAGAGGGGATTCCGCCCGGAATGGAGGGTGCCGAAAGGGGCCGTTGCCAGCACTTAGTATATGGCGTCGTGCGCAATTTTGGTCGAATTGAGGCCGTTTTGGGCGGTCTTGTGGCCCACCAACCCCGGTTTGTGACCCGGGCGGTCCTCTATGTGGCCGCCTTTGAATTGATCGAAACGACCGGCGAAACGGAGGATCCGGGCCAGGTGGCCAAGATCGTTCACCATGCCGTGGAGAGGACCAAGGAGCTCGCGAGCCCGGCCGAGGCCCGTCTCGTAAATGCGGTCGTCCGCAAGTTGGCGACGATCCTCCCGGCCCAGAAGGCGCCCGGGGCGATCGCCCCAGCCGAGGCCCTGGCGCATTACTTTTCCCATCCCGAGTGGCTGGTGAAGCGCTGGCTCGCCGATTTTGGGGCCGCTCCCACCCGCAAGCTCCTCGAATGGAACCAGTCCCCGGCGCCGCTCTATGCCCGCTGGCGCGACGCCTCGAGGCCGGCCCCCGAGTGGCTCCAGCCCACGGAATGGAAGGGCTTCTTCGCGGTGGCCTCCGGGCACTGGCCCGAGGTGGGGCCGCTCCTGCGCTCGGGATCCCTCTACCTGCAGGATCCCGGAACCCGGCTCTCGGTCGATCTCCTGGAACCGAAGGCGGGTGAGACCGTCCTCGACCTGTGCGCCGCGCCCGGGGGCAAGAGCCTCTTGATTGTCGATGCCATGGTGACCGGAAGGATCGTGGCGATGGACCTGCCGGCCTCCCGGATCGACCGGCTGAAGGAAAACCTTTCCCGGACGGCCGGTGTCGGGGCCGCCCTGGTCCAGGCCGACCTCCTGGAGGGGGGGGCCGCCGTCCTGAAGGAGCATGGCCTGCCGACCGAATACAGCGCCATATTGATCGACGTGCCCTGCTCGAACACGGGCGTCATGCGCCACCGGGTCGACGTCAAGTGGAGGCTCCAGGAGGCCGACTTTGCCAAGCACGCCCGGCAGCAGACGGCGCTCCTGGGCGCCGCGACCAGGCTCCTGGCGCCCGGCGGACGGCTGGTCTACTCGACCTGCAGCATCGATGCCGTGGAAAACGACGGCGTCGTGAAGAGCTTTCTTGACCGCAACCGCGGCCTAAGTCTGAAAAAGAGCGCGGTTGCCGTGCCCTGGATTGACCGGCACGACGGTGCAGCCGCCTTCCTTCTGCAGAGGGACTAAGCCCCGAAGCCCCCCCATAATCCCATGATTCGACGAACAGCGCTTCCCGCACTGCTCCTAGGCGCCCTCACGGCCTCCGCGGGCGCCCAGGGCTCCGGTCGCGACTGGTCCGAGTACCTGGGGGGCCCCGACAGGAGCCACTATTCGAAACTGGACCAGATCAACGTGTCCAATGTCGCAAAGCTGAAGGTCGCCTGGGAGTTCCACTCCGGCGACTTCGGCCAGATGCAGTGCAACCCGATCGTGGTGCACGGGGTGCTCTACGGCGCCACCGGCACCAGTGAGATCTTCGCCCTGGACGCGGCGAGCGGCCGGCAGCTCTGGCGCTTCACCGTTGCGGGCAAGCTGGACGCCGTCCTTGCGAACGACCGCGGCGTGACCTACTGGGCGGACGGCAGGAGCGAGAGGATCCTGTGCACGGTGGGGGGCTACCTCTACGCGCTCGACGCCAAGACCGGCGCCCTGGTGAAGGATTTCGGGAATGGGGGCAAGGCGAGCCTGAAGGCGGGCCTGGGGCCCCAGGCCCAGAACAAGTGGGTCATGTCGACCACCCCCGGAACCCTCTACGGCGACCTGCTCATTATGCCCACGCGGGTGGACGAGGACCAGGACGCCGCGCCCGGCACGATCCAGGCCTTCAACGTGAGGACCGGGACCCTCGCCTGGACCTTCCTGACGATTCCCTATCCGGGGGAGGCCGGCTACGAGACCTGGTCGAAGGACACCTACCGCAACACGACGGTCGGCTCGGCCAACTGCTGGGCGGGCATGGCGATCGACCGAAAGCGCGGCATCCTCTTTGTGCCGACGGGGTCGGCCGCGCCCGATTTCTGGGGCGGCCACCGGATCGGCAAGAACCTCTACGCGAACTGCCTCCTGGCTCTGGACGCAGCGACGGGCAAGCTCCTCTGGTACCAGCAGACCGTGCACCACGACCTGTGGGACCGCGATCTCCCGTCGCCGCCGGTCCTCACGACCGTCCGGCGCGGCGGCAAGGCGATCGACGTCGTGGCCCAGACCACGAAGACCGGATTTGTGTTCGTGTTCGACCGGGTGAGCGGCGAGTCGCTCTTCCCGATCGAGGAGCGGCCGGTCCCCAGGTCGACCTTGGACGGCGAGGAGTCCTGGCCGACCCAGCCCTTTCCCACGCTCCCGAAGCCCTACGTGCGCCAGAACCTGACCGAGAGCGACGTGAGCCCCATAGCCGAGAACCGCGAGCAACTCCTCACTGTGTTCCGCAGCGCGCGCACCGGGATCTTCCAGCCCTTCGGCAAACACACGACGATCCTCATCCCCGGGTTTGACGGGGGCGGGGAGTGGGGCGGGCCGGCCGTGGACCCGAGCGGCATTCTCTATGTGAACGCCTCCGAGATGGCATGGCTCGCCTCGCTCAGCGACACCCCCAAGGAGGCCGACCTGGCCGGCATGGACCTGGGACACCGGCGCTACACCGAGTACTGCGTCGCCTGCCACGGCCTCGAGCGGAAGGGTTTGCCGGCCGGGGGCATCCCGTCGCTGGTGGAGATCGCCAAGCGCATGACGCGCGAGGAGGTCTTCAACCAGGTCACGACCGGCCGGAAGATGATGCCGGGCTTTCCCACCCTCTCGAAGGGGGACAAGGACGCGATCGTGGGCTACCTCTTTGGCGACGGCCTGCCGGCCGTCGTCGCGGCTCCCTCCGACGCGCCCCCCAGGATCCCGTACCGCTTCAACGGCTACGACCGGTGGCTCGACAACAAGGGCTACCCGGCCCTCTCGCCGCCCTGGGGCACCCTCTCGGCCATCAACCTGAGCACCGGGGAGTACCTCTGGAAGGTGACGCTCGGCGAGTTCAAGGAATTGACCGCAAGGGGGATTCCTCCCACGGGCGCCGAGAACTACGGAGGCCCCGTCGCCACCGCGGGCAACCTGCTCTTTATCGGGGCGACGAAGGACGGCATGTTTCGGGCCTTCGACAAGCGCACGGGCAAGCTCCTCTGGGAGACCGCGCTGCCGGCCTCGGCCTTCGCGACCCCGAGCACCTACATGGTGAACGGGCGGCAGTACGTGGTGATCGCCTGCGGGGGCGCCAAGGTCGGCACGGCCCCGGGGGACAGCTACGTCGCCTTCGCGCTGCCCTGAATCCCTGCGGCTAGGGGACCAGGGCCGAGACGGCGATCGCGCGCGTCTTCTCCTGCGTCCCCTCGATGAAGGTGTAATCGACGTGCGCCGCGGCGGCGATCAGCTGGTCGTAGCGCGCGGGATCCCAACCCGAGGCAACCTGGCCGTTGATGCGCGATACCAGGTCCCCCTGGCGGACGCCGGCCCGGGCCGCGGGGGATCCGGGCACGACCCCGACGACCTTCCAGTAGACGGGAGTCTTCCGGAAGCTTAGTCCCGTGCCCTTTAGCGACCCCACCCGCAGGGCGTCGGCGGCGTCGCACTGGAAGAAGGCCTCGTCGTGCTCCTGGTCGAAGGTGATCGTGAATTTGCTCAGGATCCCGCCGCCCAGGGAGGAGAGCTCATCGGTCACCTCCACCACCGGCTGCGGGATGTCAAAGGAGCCGATCCGCACGACGCCCGAGAGGCGCCCCACCTTGGACGGCCGGTCGCCTGCCAGGGTGGATACGGTGGGTCCGTCCACCGGCCCGAAGCCGAAGGACAGTGAGAGACCCGCGGGGTTGATGTCGAGCGCCGAGGCGCTGCCCGAGTCGATCAGCGCCGCGAATTCCCGGTCGCCCAGGCGGATGGGGATAAGCGGGATCTTGTCTGCGTTGTTGAAGAGGATCGTCTCCCCGGGAATCCCGTCCTCCGGGATCTTGTCGCGGATCACGATCCGCTCATTGGGATAGTCGAGGGTGAGCACGGTCTTCCTGAAGAGCGGGAACCCAAGGACCCCGTCTATCCTGACCCCGAACTGGGCGGAGAGGTCGGCGCAGTCGTAGATCAGGGCCGGGACGTACTCGAACCGAGCGGCGCCGAGCTGGAACTTGGAGAGCGTGACCGGGGTCAGGCTCGCGTAGCCCCCCTCGGAGGAGCGCACCCGCACCCGCGGCTCGTCGGGAGGCGGCAACTCCCTGGAGGCGTAGCGTTTGGCGAGGTCCGGCGAGACCAGCGTCACCGAGCTGCCCGTGTCCACGATGAAGTGGTAGGGCCCGAACTTGTCCCCCTTTTCCTCGACGACGAGCACATTGCCGATCAGGTGGCCGGGGATCACCACGGGCTTCGAGCCCACGTGGGTGATGCCCGGCTTCGGCGCCGAGCGCTGCACGCTGAAGCAACCGGTGGCGGCGAGTGCCGCCAGAGCCACCAGAGCGAGAAGCAGGCGGTTCATTTACCGCGCGGGTTTTGTGAGGCGCGCGCAGAGCGCGAGCGCCAGCACGGTAAGGACGGCCGACCATACAAAGACGCTCGTGGCGCCCGAGACGAAGAAAACGGCGCCTGCGAGCATGGGCGTGAAGGCCCGTGCAAGGGAGCCAAGCGAGCGGAAGATGCCGAGGACGCGGCCCTGCTCGTCCTGGGTCGAATAGAGCGAGATGAGCCCGGTGGTCGACGGGTTCACCAGACCCGAGCCCGTGGCGACAAAGGCGAGCCCGGCGTAGAGCATCCAGGGCTGGGCGCTTAAGCCGAGCACGAGAAGGCCGATCGCCGTGGCGACCAGGCCGCCGGCCAGGACCGGGATTTCGGAGGCCCGCTTAAGGAGGATCCTCACGATGAAGCCCTGGGTGATGATGGAGCATAGGCCCAGGAAACCGAGCATCATGCCGTTTTGCCCCGCGCTGTAATGGAAGCGCTGCGCGGCGAGGAAGGTCACCGAGGCCTCCATGGCGACGAAGGCGATCGAGTATACGAAGGCGACGATGTTCGCCCGCCGCACGTCGGGATTGGAGAGCCCGAGGATGGCCTTGATCGGGTTGCGGAGGCGCGTCTCGGGCTTTCCCTGGCGCGCGCTTTCCGGGAGCGTCTCCTTGAAGCTGCGGTTGACCCAGAGGAGGTTCAGGATGCAGAACGCAAGCGAGACCAGAGCCGGCACCGAGTACGGGTTGATCCCGAACCGGGCGAGCGACGGATGGGCCGAGAGGAGGTTCAGCTGGGCGCAGGCGGCGCCGACGACAGGGCCCGTCACGAGGCCGAGCCCAAACGCTGCGCCCACGATCCCCATGGCGCGCGAGCGCTCCTTGCGGGTCGTCACGTCGGCGACGGCGGCCGTCGCGACCGAGAGGTTCCCGCTGAAGGCCCCGCTCACGATGCGCGAAACAAGGAAGAGCCAGAACGAGCCGCTCACCACCCAGAGGACGTACCCGATGGCTGTCCCCGCCACCGTCATCCGCAGTACGGGCCGGCGACCCCTTTTGTCGGAAAGGGTGCCCCAGAACGGCGAAAAGACGAACTGCAGGATGGCGTAGAACGAGGTCAGGAGCCCGCCGAAGAGCACGTCGGCGAACGCATGGGACTGGCCGAGCGCGCGGGCGACCGTCTCGCTCTCGGCGAGCAGCCAGCCGAGGACGCCCGAGTGCCCGTCGATCTTCAGGTAGTAGGCCACCAGGTCGGGCCCGAGCGGGAAGATGATCGAGAAGCCGATCAGGTCTATCAATAGCGTCAGGAAGATGACGCCCAGCGACAGGGGGCGCTTCGGGGCGGGAGCCTCCGCAGCGGGAGTGGGGGTGGGCGCGCTCACCGGGCTATTGCTTGTAGGGGAGCGGGAAGCGCGAGGTCATCGCCGTGGCGCGGGTCTTCACGGTGGCGACCGCGCCGGCCTCGCCCACCGTGCCGATCGACCGGAGCACCGTGTCGATCATGTCGGCGATTTCCTCCATCTCGGCCTCGCGGAACCCGCGGGTCGTGACGGCCGGGGTGCCGAGCCTGATGCCCGAGGCCTGGAACGGCGAGCGGGTCTCAAAGGGTACGGTGTTTTTGTTGCAGGTGATGTTGGCCAGATCGAGCGTCTCCTGGGCCTTCTTGGCGGTCAGCTCCGGGAGGGTGCTGCGCAGGTCCACAAGGAGCAGGTGGTTGTCGGTGCCTCCGGCGACGATGCGGTAGCCCCGGGAGGCCATCGCAGCGGCGAGCGCGCGCGCGTTCTTGATGATCTGCTCGGAGTAGGTCTTGAACTCGGGCTTTAGGCACTCGGCGAAGCAGACGGCCTTCCCGGCGATGACGTGCATCAAGGGGCCGCCCTGGGCGCCCGGGAACACGGCCGAGTCAATCGCCTTTGCGTGCGCGGCACGGCACAGGATGAGGCCCCCGCGCGGACCGCGCAGGGTTTTGTGGGTCGTCGTTGTGACAAAGTCCGCGTGGGGAACCGGGGAGGGGTGGTGGCCGGTGGCGACTAGCCCTGCAATGTGGGCTATGTCCGCGAAGAGCAGGGCGCCCGCGGCGCGCGCGATCTCGCCCATGCGCTCAAAGTCGATCACCCGAGAGTAGGCGCTCGCACCTACCGTGATCATCTTCGGCTTTTCCCGGAGGGCCACCTCGGCCAGCTGGTCATAGTCGATCAGCTGGTTGTCCTCGCGGACGCCGTAGGCCACGACCTGGTAGAGCTTCCCCGAGAAGTTGGCCGGGTTGCCGTGGGTCAGGTGGCCGCCGTGGCTCAGGTTCATGGCGAGGATCTTGTCGCCGGGCTGCAGGACGGAGGTGTAGACGGCGAAGTTCGCCTGCGAGCCGGAATGGGGCTGGACGTTCGCGTGCTCGGCGCCGAACAGCCGCTTGGCGCGCTCGATCGCGAGCACCTCGACCTTGTCCACGAATTCGCATCCGCCGTACCAGCGCCGGCCGGGATAGCCCTCGGCATACTTGTTGGTCAGGACGCTTCCCTGGGCCTCCAGGACCGCAGGGTAGGTGAAGTTTTCGGAGGCGATGAGCTCGATGTGACTCTGCTGGCGGCCGAGCTCGGCCGATATTGCGGAGTAGATTTCTGGGTCGAGGCTCTTGAGCGGCGCAGTGTTAAGCATTGGGAAAAAAGTAACGCTCGCGCAATCTGGTCCGGAGGCAAAACTTTTTCGCGCTTCGGGCCTGCGCGCTCAAAGACCCCTAAGGCTTCGGAAACACCTCTGCCGGCAGCTCGGAGATGAACTTCACGATCGAAGGGATGGCGCTTACGAGCTCGTCCCGGCATGCCTCGTAGGCGGAGAGGTGCATCCCGTAGGGGTCGGGGATCTCCATGTTCATGGGGTCCCCGGTGAATTCGCGGAAGAGGTAAAGCCGCCGGGGAATGGGATCTGCCGAGAGTTCGATCATGTCCCTGTGGGACTCGGTCATGCACAACACGACGAGGGCCTCGTCCAACATCTCCTGCGTGATGCGCCGGCTCGAGTGCCCCTTCAGGTCGATCCCGACCTTCTTCAGGGCGTTGACCGCGTTCTGGCTCGCCGGCTCTCCGCCGAGGGTCGCCACGCCCGCGGAGCGGACGTGAAGCGACCTCAGGGGCTCGGCCTGCGCGCGAAGCGCATGCTGGAGCAGCGCAGCCCCCATGGGGCTTCTGCAAATATTCCCCGTGCAAACGACTAAGATATGTCCCGGATCGGGCATCGATCCCTGATAAAGGGCATGGAACCCTAAAAAAGGCAAAACCCGATCCGACGGGGGCCTGCAATTCTTAGGGATTTTGATCAATGAAAGGCCGATTTAGCGATTTTCGGCTAGCTTTCCCAATTCGGTCGTCACGGTTGTTAGAGCGCTGCGTTCGCGTCCCTCAGCCCGCAGAGCAGACAAGTTGCTCAACAGACCCCATGGCCAGGTACACCCGATTTGACTCCGCGCCAAGCTGGAGAAAACCATGCTTTTTATAAAAGCGGAGGGCCGTGTCGTCCTTCGCTTCGGCAACGATCGCGACGGAACCGCTGACCCTGGTTTGCGCATACGCCCGAGTAAGGGCATCGACGAGCAGAAGCGCACCGGTGCCGGGAAAGCGGTCGCCGCGCGCCAACCTCCCGATCAAGGTGGCAGGAAGGCGTGGATAGCGGGGCAGCTTCCGCGTGAGATCGGCAGGCAATTCAGCCAGTTCAACCGTAAAGTTCGAGAGCGTGTAATAGCCGACGATCAAGGTGGGCGCTGCATCATCGATCAGGACGAAGGTCGCCGCCAAGTGGCGATCCGCGTCTTTGCGGGCCTGCTGCTGGAGGTAAACATTCAGCGCTCCGACAGCAGACTGGAACCCAGCGCGGTTGTGCCGGGCCGTGTCGAGCGGCTCAAAGCGGTAGGCCATCAGCGCACCTGCTCACGGTAGCGAGCAAACGCCGCGTGTAAGGCCGGGGCGGGCGCAGAGGGGGTCAAGAGCGATCGGACAAAGGCGGCTGACTCGACGGCGTCCAACTGTGTGCGGCGAGCCTGCTGCACGGTTCTGGACGCGCTATCTTGAAGGGTCTGAACAACGTAGGACGACACCGAAGCGTGCCCGGTCAACTCGGCAGCCTCCAATAGAAATTCCTTTAAAGTGGCGGGGACGCGCGCTTCGAGCCGGGCTGTTCGGTCCTTCTTGGCTGGTGTGGAACCGGCAGGCCGCTTTCGGGGCAATGTTGGCATGGGAAATGATGTACGGCATTGTGCCGTACATCTCAAGGAGTATCCTGCGCCTAGCACAAATATCGAATTTCCCTTTTAACCTATTGGCGTATGCACTTGCCTCAAGCTGGTTTAGATCAGCATTTTTGGCTTTTAAGTAAGGTTACGGCTCACGGATTGCGAGTTTTGGAAACCAACGGTGGAAGTCAGAAGCATTCCTGGTGACGAGTCCTTTGCGGTTGAGCGCAAATCCGCCGATTAAGATGTCGGCCACGGGCCGCTTGGTAATTTTGGACGCCCGTCGGGCCCTGTAGTAGATATTCCATGCGCGATGGGACGCTTCAGTGTCGGCAAAGGTCCAAGCCTCGGAATGGGAAATTCCCGACTGTTCTAAAAATCGCTTTTGTCCGAGCAGATCCCCTTCGAACGCTGCCGAGAGTTCCATCATGGTTATTGGCGAAACAGCAAGTCCATCTGGAAGCAACTTCTGCAGGAGTTTGGCCGATGCTTGGCCAAACTGCGGGTCGTTTTCGAAGACATCGAGAACAACGCAGGTGTCGACGATCCAACTCATGGCTCTTCCCCTTCGCGGAGTTCACGCATCCATTCATCATTGGTCGGCGAGGAAACCCGGTCCTTTAGGGCCGGGGGGAATCGCCGTTTTATTGTTTTTGGGTTGCTTCGGACAAGTCTTACGAGACGATTTAGTTCCATGAAGGTGCGGTACACTTTC
>Ga0302319_10003169_pt1 | contig 34763 bp, 32 predicted proteins | sample Bog_T0_2_FD_203319 | JGI IMG/M metagenome (GOLD analysis project Ga0302319, IMG submission 203319) | Peat permafrost microbial communities from Stordalen Mire near Abisko, Sweden - Bog_T0_2 | ecosystem: Environmental > Terrestrial > Soil > Wetlands > Peat | place: Sweden: Abisko, Stordalen Mire...
ACAGTTTTTTCGGAATCTTGGCTCTTTTGTGCGAGCTCAAGCGGCGTCAGGCCGGATTTATCTTTAAGCGTTTCGTAAAGTTTTCCTTGTTGTAATCGAGCGAATTCTGATTCGTTGTCTCTGAGATATTCTTGTATATGTTTCCCGCCAACAATATTTCCCTGCTTGGCGACTTCTTTCTGAAGATCTTCGTCCTTAGCAAACTGGGCGAGCATCGCCATCTGCCGTTGTTTGCTCGTAGCGCCCGTGCCAAGCGGCCCCGCCTTTCCGGCAATAATTCGAGCAAACTGCTGCGGATCTTTTGCTAAAGCCTCGGCATTCTTTGCCTCTTCCGCAACCATATCCCCTCGGCCTACCCTCTCAAGATTGCCAAGCCTGACGCCGGCAGCAACTTGCAGACGCTTTGGAAAAAGAGGAACCTTTCCTGCTTGTAGTCCCTCTTTTAAGCTCTTTGGAATTGATCTTCCTGCCACGCGCAATCCCCTTTTCCCTATATATCCAGCCACCGCCATGCTCGCGTGCGTCGCCCCGTTTACCACAGTCGAGCCCGCCTTGCCGGAAAGCGAGAGCGCGAACATGAGGCCCATGATCATGAGCCCAACTAAAAGGACCTCATCGGCGGCCTGTTCGACGACTCCGCCGCCGAGACCGGTTTGTTTTGATAGTGATTGCTCTAGCGAGTCACTTGCACCCGGATTCTTTCCTCCAAGAGCAGACGCTAAATAAGTATTATTAGTGGTTCCTGAGGTAGCGTTAGTGGTATTGCCGACGCTCGTCGCCGTGATAAAGGCAAGGTAGATAAAAAAGAGAGCGAGCGGAGGAAAAAATGTCCACTTAACAAAGGTATTCCACCACTTACTAAAGCTATTATCAAATTTTGGAAATACATAAGTGAGCCACGCGAGAGGAAGTACAATGAGCAATCCCCCAAGCATGAGGTAGCGGACGATAAGGAGGATAGCCAGGCAGATAAAAGTAAAGGCGGCGACGCCGGAAAAGGCAACGTCGAACATGAGCGCCATCGTGTTTTGCCAGAGAGTATCCGAGGCACTTGAAGTATTGGTAATTGCACTCTGTATCCCGCATATCGCACTAAAGGGTAGGCCTGCATAGTTCAAGACGCTACATATTGACGATACGGCTCCGGTAGAACCATTTTCAATCGGCGTCTGTGGCTGGAAAGCAGTCATCATGGTATTAACGTACATCACGTATCCGCCGGTTGCGGTTGACGGACTGGTGGCATTTATAAAATAATTACTCATACTATTTGCAAAACCAACAATAGGCGCAGTGATCACCAAGCCAAAGTTTACTAAGATCGCCATCACGACCAATTTCCACAAAAGTTGTTTTATGCCGTAGGTTTGGTTTCGTATAATGGTAGCGATGGCAATGATGATAATACCAAGGACAAAGCCAAGGTTGGCGATGGCGAGCGAAACAGAAAATCCTGTTTGTACGGCTGGCGAATTAAAAACGTTATCATTAAATTGAAGGCCCAATTTAACCAACCACGCTCCACCGATAAGCAGGAGTCCCATGACGCCATTTACAACGAGCGTGACATAATAAACACCGCACGTTGCCACGTTTTGGGCGCAGGAGAGTAGGTCTGGACTTACAATATTAGTAGCACCGGCAGAAGCGCCAACCGCTGTTGGGCTTGTTGCCTCTGCAAGATTAAGGTTAAACGTTAGACGAAATGAGGAGTAGGGAGATTGTTGGGGTAAAATATTTTCGGCGAGTCCCTGTCTTTGTTTGGCCGCCGCTGGCGTGGGGGACAGTAAAGATCTCTGAGTATTATTTTTCACCGTTATCGTCGCCGGTATGAACAGCACAAACAGCGCCGTAGCGATAACGAATATTTTTTTATAGTGGGTTTTATGTGGCATAGATCGCGCGCACTATTGTTGTATGACCGTACAGGTTGTCGAAGCATCGCCAGTTGAATCACTAAGGGTGATGGTGTACGTCCCCGGAGTCGCAAACTTATCAGAGAAGAATCCACCGGTACTGCTCGCTCCATTTGAATCGGTCCAGTAATAAATAGGCGCATTGCCATTCGCGTCGAGTGCGCCTCCGCTTGCGGAGAGGGTAGTTTGGGCTGGGCTTGAAGAGGCGGTCACGCTTGATGTTGCGGTGCCTGATGCGGAGATATCTACCAAAGGGATACTCGCTGAAAGCGGTGGAAGGGTCTGTGTGGATGGATTGCATGCGAGTGGGGCTGCCGCTGGAGCGGTAGTATTGGCGGCATTGGTAAAACCTGAACCATTGAGAGAAGTAAGTCCTTGATTTACCACTTGCCCCGCTGCATTAACTGCGGCGCTCGCCAGGCCGGTAAGAAGAGAATTAAGCACCGCGTTCAAAACACCTGTAATATCGTTTGCCGCCGCGAGTTGCTTTGGCGTCGCATCAATCCCTGATTGAAGTACAAATCCGGTGGCCGCTGCTGGAGTGGTAACTTGTGGCTGACTACCATTGGCGCAAAGACCGTTATTATCCTCAACGACAGGAGTGCCGCCGACACCGCACTGTCCGCCGGTAGGCATTACGTAATCATTGATATCATTACCTTCACATTCAGTGCGTGTCCCATTTGGATTGCTGCCATCAGCGCATACTAAACTCGAGTTAAGCCCTTGCGAGGATTGTGCTTGTAGGCCGCTCGCCCCTGACTGATTGCCATAAGCAAGCTGGACGCTTTGCGCGTTAAAGAATAATTGGCCGTAAGGGTTGCCGCTCGGGAGGGTGCTGGCACCGAATGCGACAAACCCTCCATTAGCAAAGTTATTATAGAATTGCTGAAAGCTATTTGCTCCGAGCGCCGCTGCAAATTGATTTGCGCACAGATTTCCTCCCGGTCTATAGTAGGCGTCCAGCGTAATTTTAACTTGTGGAATAAAAGCCGGGAATACGCCGCAGGACATCTGAGCGTTGATGGCGTTAAGAGCGCTCGTCTGCGCCGCATTCACCAGTTGCGTTCCCCAATTAGTGATAAATCGGGGAGCGCCACTCCCCTGTATCCACGTGAGTACTTCTCGTTGGATGATCGCGATAAGTGTATTTTTAAGGATCTGTAATAGTGTATTTTTAAGAAGCGCTTCGAGTTTTTCCCCCTCGTTTTGTAAGTGGATCGATGAAAGGAGTCCAAATAGCGAACTAGCGGCGGTTGCTTGCGCGGTATTGCCGGCTGCCTGTTGATAGTTGCCAAGTTCCTGTTGAAAATGTTCGATAGAATCACTATTGGCTTGCTGTAGCCCAGCCGCTTGGTTCGAAACAGGGAGCCCAACTTCTGGTATGGGAACTGTAGGCGTAAACGATAATTGCGCTTGCGCTTGCGGAATAGAAAATGTATCGAAAAGGAAGGATAAAAATGTATTTCGTGTTTTTGGTAGAGATGATTGAAGAGATAGGTTGTTAGCCGCAATGAGGCTTCCTTGTTCCTGAAGGTTTTGTTGCACTGAATCAAACTTTTGGTCTTCTTGTTGGAATATAATAGATGCCTTTACCGGATCGGTCTGGGCGAGTCCATTAAGTTGAATCAAGTTTTTTTCGTATACGAGTTCCGCTAAGAAACTTTTTTGAAATGCCGCGGCTGGTGCAGGTGCTTTTAGCGAAGCGACATCTTGGAGTGCGCCTTGTGTTTGAGATTCAATATATGCAGTATCACTTGCATCGTCGCTTTGATTGCCGATAATATTTGCCACCTGAGCGCCATCAAAATGATTAACCATTATACCGTTCAGCGCGACAGCATAAGCGACCATTGCCTGAGGGCTGGAGGTCGCAATGACGGTTACTGGGATTGATTCGGCTTCTACATCCCAATTGGGGATTTGGAGATTTTGGGTGGTGGTGCTATCCGCAATATTTGTTGCGAGTGCGTTCACGTTCGGAGCATTAAATGTCGGATTACCATTGGCGTCGGTGCCACTTGGTCCATTGGGATTTGCGGCAACAACGCCGTTCACAAACTCCGTTGCGAGTTGGTCAGTGAGATTAGTCGGGTCTGTCGAGCTCACGAGCATTGTTGATGATGCAAGATCTGGCGCAACCTCGGCAACAAGCTCGTTTACTTCGGCTTGGGTTGGGACGAACGCATTCCCGGTATTCGCGCCCGCGGCGGTTCCGCCAATCGTGATCCCGTCGGCGCTGGCAGTGTTTGCCGCTGTGCTCGGCGCGAAGTTAATAAGCGAGAAGATGAGCCCCGAGGAGATCGCGGCGGTCGCCAAAATCAGGAATCCGGTGATCAGCTTCTTGACATCTATCATTAATTCAAATTATAACTCCAAAATAAATTGCTTGCTATGTGGGTTATCCCCATAATGGCGATTTCGCGATGGCGATGATAGCCTCAATACTAAGCTCTTGCGGCCGTGCTGCGGGATCAATGCCAAGTTTTTGGAGTTGCGTAGTGATACCCCCTTTCGCGGCGGTTCCGCCCGTTGCTGATGAGAGATTATTCAAAAGCGTCTTTCGTGGTTGGGCAAATATCCCGCGCACCGCACTATAATAGAGCGCCGGGTCGATGGAGGGAGCGGCGCCCGCTCCCCGCGCTGTAGATTTTTTCGCGGCACTCTTGGATACTAGCACGATGACTGCGGAATCCACCTTCGGCGGCGGAGAAAAATCTTTGCGCGGCACCTGTGCCACGATCGTGACATCCGCCCAGAACTGCACGCTCGCCGCGAGCCGGTTCATCTCGCCCGGGGCCGCGCAGATCCGTTCCGCGACCTCCTTTTGGATAAGAAGCACGGTGCGCTCCGGTTTATGCTCGAGATCGCTTATAATACGCAATAATTTTCCGGTGATGTAATAAGGAATATTTCCGACGAGCTTGTAGCGCGGCGCATTTGCCGCCTTCGGTTGCGTCCGCGGCGAAAAACGCGCAACGACCTCCGGCAATAATTTCAGCGCATTGCCCTCTATTATAGAGAGAACTTCCGGCGATTCTTTTTTGCCCAGATCGGTGAGTGCGGGAACGAGCGCGCGATCCTTTTCAATAGAAATAATCACACCATTATTTCCGCGCGCCGCTGCCACAAGCGGCACGGTAAGCTCACCATGGCCGGGGCCGATCTCGATTACGCGATCACCGTTCGCAAGCGCGAGTGCCGCCACGATCTTTTCCAAGGCCGCCTCATTCTTTAAAAAATGTTGTCCGAGTTTTTGCATGAGGATATTTTAGAGTGGTTTTAGAAATAGTTAGTCGAGGGAAATAAATCGTTCGTGCCCTTCGCCCATCGATCCGTCGTCATAATCGCCGCCGGCATCCCTTACGTGCCATCGCGAGCTGTTACCATCGTCTCCGCCACTTGATCTATCGATGCCAGTTCCCGCGCCATCATTGGCCGCCGACCCGTCGCTCGCCGCCATCGCAATGCAATCCTCGGGGATCTCATTGATAAAGCGCGAAGGGATTCCATAAAAAGTAAGATACAGTTTTTTTCGCGCACGCGTCATTGCGACGTACATCAAGCGCCGTTCTTCTTCGAGCGCATTCTCGTCATCGAGCGACCGGCCGTGCGGCAATAATCCTTCGGCCAACCCGGCGATGAATACCGAATCAAACTCGAGCCCTTTCGCAAGATGAATAGTCATCAAATTCACTTCGCGCCCATCAACGGGCTTGCTTCCTATCTCATCGGCAGCCTGCAAGAGGCTTAAACGCTCAAGTAATTCATCCAAGCTATTAAAATCGGTTGCAAAGGTAATGAGCTCCGCGATGTTCTCCTCGCGCTCGTCGGAGTTCACAAAGTTCGATTCAAGATATTCAAAATAGCCGAACGTCTCTAAAAATAATTTCAATGCCGCGAGTGGTGCGATTTTTTCCAGAGAAAGCTTTGCCGGATTTTGCAGCTCCCCAACTTTATTTTTGAATTCCGCAAAGCGGCGCTTGGTAAGATTTTTCTCCAAGCGCTCGCGCGCGGGCTCGTCCTTGGCGTTGGAAATATAACGGAGCGCGGAGACCGCATCTTTTATCTCGCGTCGCTCATAGAACTTCAATCCGCCGAAGATGCGGTATGGAATGTTGTTGCGGATGAGCGCCTGCTCGATCGCGCGCGACTGCGCATTCGTCCGATACAAAATGCCGATGTCCGCATTCTTGTCGCGCGTGCGCAAAGAATAAATTTGCCGTGCGATCCATTCCGCCTCTTCGTTCTCGCCCCACGCTTCAAAGAGCATGATGCGATCACCGTCTGGATTTTGTGTCCAAAGATTTTTTGGCGTTCGAAAACGGTTGTGCTTCGCCACGGCCGCCGCCGCGCGGATGATCGTTCCCGTCGAACGATAATTCTCTTCCAGAAAGTGCACACTCGCACCTTTCCACTCTTTATCAAAATTTAAAAATGTTTTTATATCCGCGTAGCGCCAGCTGTAAATTGTCTGTTCATCATCCCCTACCACGCTCAAGTTGCGATGCTCCCCCGCCAATAATGAAACCAACTCATATTGTTTTGGATTGATGTCCTGATACTCGTCCACGAGGATTGCGTCGAACATCCGCTGATATTTTTTTAACACCTCGGGATGCGTCTTTAATATCATCACCGTTTTTTCGATCAGGTCGTCAAAGTCGAACGCGTTATTGCGCTCGAGCGCCGCCTCATACTTTTCAAACACATGGCGTACCTGCGCTTCCTTATCCACGTTCGGCCGTGCCTCCGGCAATAATTTCCCAAGATTCTTTAACTCGGAAATTTTCTTGGCAAAATAAACCGGCGTATCTTTTTTGTTCTTCTTAGCCAAAATCCCATCCTCCTCGTCATCTTTCTTGGGCGGCAAAACGGCTTTGACCGCTTTTTTCACCAAATCGAACGAATCGTGGTCATCGAAGATGGCGAAGTTGGGATCACGGCCCGCCAGGCGGCATTCCTTCCGGAGGATTTTTGCCCCTAGGGAGTGGAACGTTCCCAAGAACGGCCCCGTTCGATTGACCCGCTTGGCCATCTCTTTCGCTGCCTTATTAGTAAAGGTTATGGCGCAAATACGTTCCGGAGGCATCCCTGTGTCTATCATGTGGATAATTCGGCCGGTTAGGGTCTTGGTTTTGCCCGTTCCGGCTCCTGCCACTATTAATAGTGGGGTTCCGGGGGCGTGAACTGCCGCATCCTGGGCGGGATTAAGGGGTATTTGTCCTGCCTTCCCCGATATTAGCGAGGTTTTGCTATGGGGGTTATTGGGTTGAGAACTTGGGGTCATTGTGATAGTATAAAATCTATTAGTACGACTATCCAAAAGCTCAATAAAGAGTTTAAGCCATTAGGAGTGGCCGTTTTTTTGGCAATCGGAGGGTTATTACTGGGCTCGCTCTGGGGGGCGCTTTTTACTAACACTCCCGCAGGGATGGTCCAAGAGCGAAGGATTCCGGGCGGACCGTCGCTCGTTCCACAGGCTGAGGGTGCAGAGATCGACAGCGCAGCGCTTACTCCTCAGAGCGCCCCGTTTCTTGCTTCCGCAAGCGCCGGAGCGAATGGTTCGCAATTGGCAGAAAACACAGACGTGCTCTATGGGGAAGGAGCACTTAAGGACGCCCAGCCGGTGCAGAAGGTTAAGACTGTCGCACCCGTAAGCGTCGCGAGCAATGTACCGACATCCGGCATGGTCTATCAGGTTGCCATAGGAGACACTCCCCAATCTATCTCCGCCACATTCGGCATTCCTATCAATACGATAGTCGAATTCAACCCATCTGTAAATTTTTCATCGCTTAATCCTGGCATTTCGATCGTTATCCCCGGCAAAAAAGACGTTGCACTGCTTTTGAGCCAGGGCTAGGAGTTAAAATATTTCTTTCAAGCGATAACTAAACGCCTCTGCGAGGTGGAGTGAAGAGACTTCGTTTTCCTCCTCCAAGTCGGCGATAGTTCGCGCCACTTTAAGCAATCGGTAATATCCGCGTGGGGAAAGATGGCCGGTGTCGAGGGTTTCTAAAAGTGAGCGGGCACTTTGATCCATATGTGTCATTTCTTGCGCTTCGCGGGAGCTCATCTCGGCGTTCAATTTTCCGTATCGTTCAAGTTGTGTTCTTCGGGCCCGGGTGACACGTTCTTTTATCGCCGCGCTTCCTCCGCTCCTCCCGTTATCCCCTTTTATCAACCCTAGTTTCTCTGGCGATGCTCCGCGCAATTCTTCTATCGCAACCCTGCCTACTTTTATTTGCAGATCAATACGGTCGAGCAAGGGTCCGGAAATTTTCTTTTGGTACTTGATAATCTCGTAGGCCGAGCATTTACATTCTTTTTCCGTGTCGCCATAGAATCCACATGGACACGGATTCATCGCCGCCACAAGTGTGAATTTTGCCGGGAACGCGACGCTTTGTTTTGTCCGCGCAAGATGCACCATACCGGACTCGAGCGGTTGACGCAGCGCCTCGATCGCGTTCTTTTGAAACTCAGGTAGTTCGTCGAGGAATAATACGCCGCTATTAGCGAGGCTGATTTCTCCGGGGCGCGGGTCGCTCCCTCCGCCAACAAGCGCCGTGATGGATGCGGTATGGTGCGGCGCGCGGAACGGCCGCTCGCGAATAAGCCCCCCAGGACTAAGCCCCGCGGCACTCCATATCTTTGTCGTCTCAATTGCCTCCGACATCGTAAGATCGGGCATAATGCCGGCAAGCGCGTGTGAGAGAAATGTTTTTCCGACGCCGGGCGGGCCGAACAATAGAAGATTATGTTGCCCTGCCGCGGCGATCTCGATCGCGCTTTTTGCATTCTCCTGCCCTATGATCTCGGAAATATCTGGGGCGAATATTTTAGCACGCCGCTCCCCGTCCTTATCTGCGCCAACATCGAATAGTAACGGATCACGGTGCATGCTCCCCTCAAGGATCGCGATCGCATCACGCAGATCATCGAGCGGAATTATTTTTATCTTCGCGATCGCCGCCGCTTCATTTGCATTTTGTCGCGGGAGAAATAGATACGCGAATCCTTCTCTCGCTGCCTTCTCTGCAATATTGAGCGCACCGTTTATCGGACGAAGTCGTCCATCAAGCGCAAGCTCGCCAAGAAATAATTTATCGAAACACTCAAAATTTCTTATCTGCTTTGTGGCAAGAAGATATCCAAGTGCAATCGCAAGATCATAGTGCGACCCGGTCTTTTTGATATCCGCGGGCGCGAGGTTGATCGTAATTTTCCGGTTCTCGCGATTCGGCGGTTTAATCCCAGAATTTTTTAGTGCCGAGTTGACTCGTTCCTTTGCCTCGTTAAGCGATCGATCGCCGAGCCCGACGATATTAAATGAATGCAGTCCAACATTAATATCCGCTTCGACCTCGATGATTTTCGCATCAATTCCTTCGAGTGCCGCAGAATATAACCGTCCCAATTTTTTACTCATGCGCGTACTATACGCCTCGCGCATTAAAAGAATCTAAAACAGCTATCCCGTTTTTAGGTCCGGCGAGCCCGCCCGCTAAATCCAAAATAAAACGGCTGTTTCGTTGTTTTAATTCTTCCGGCTAGTTCGTCAATTTGCACGCTTTGCAAAAACGGGATTCGGGATCGATCGCGAGAATTTCGTGTTCGATTGGCTTTCCGCATTTTTCACAAATTCCATACGTGCCGGTTTGGATCTTACCCAACGCGATGTCGATCTCATTGAGGCGATCCTTAAGATCTTGCGCCGCCGCAAGCTGATCCCCCACCTGCTCCGACTTGTCGCTATCTTCATCGCCGTGATCGATGTCGCTTCCAAAATCGACAGGCTTCTCGTCGCTCGCGATCTCTGCCGCGATCAACGCCCGCTCCTTCTCCAACTTTGTTTTATATTCTTTTAATTGGTCTTGGTTCATAGTCATATAAGAATACGGTGACAGACGGATAAAGGCAATGGGTTTGCCGACTGAAGTCGCCCTCCGGGATAGCCGGCAAACCCATTGCCTTTATCAGCTTGGCTTTAATAATAAAAATGGCAAAAGAAGAAACGTGGGATATTCTTGGACTGAGCCCACCCTACGAGATAGTTCAAGAATATCCCACGTTTCTTCTCTTGCCGGATTGCCGGATTAAATCATAATAATGCGGAAAAACCCGATAAGCCCATAAAACCTAGTGCAAAACAAAAATGTTTTACAAGATTGTTTTACGGAAAACACAATTTAAATTCAAAACAATAATTTTAGGCAAAATTGGGACTAATTTGGACATTAATTTTAAATATTTATATAAAATAGCCTGAAAAACATTTTAAATGTGTTTTCCGTAAAACACATTTAAAATTCAAGCGACAAAACCCAATTTATTAATTAAATAATTTTAATATGAATAATATAGAAACCGGCAAAATTGGTGAAAATATCGCATATAAATACCTATTAAAAAATAAATATTTAATTTTAGCGAGAAATCATAGGGAAAGATTTAATGAAATCGATATTATTGCCAGAAGTAGGGATGGCACATTAATATTCTGCGAGGTAAAAACGTCTAATATCGACCTTAATAATGAAACTTTAAATACCGGGTTTATGCCAGAAGATAACTTTAGTGGGGCAAAGAGCCGGAAAACAATCCGGGCATGCGAGACGTGTCTAGCTCGCTATCCTGAATTACTTTGGGAAAACAGAGGATGGCAGATCGATCTTATTGCGATAGTTCTTAAAAACGGAAAGCCGGTCGCTTTACGCCATTACCAAAATGTTTAAAAAAGGCGTTTTCCCCACCCAGAATTGCCACGCCCCCTTCTTGACATCATTGGGTAATTTCAAATACAATAGAGAGACGATGTAAGTCCGCTTTCAAGCGGCTTTTTTTAAAGAAATACAACTTAATAACAATTAAATAAAATGTTGAACATAAAAGAATTATCAAAAGCGCTAAAGCAGGTTGCCGAAGAAAAAGGATTGGATCCGGACAAGGTGTTGGATGTGATCGAATCTTCGATTGCCGCAGCGTACAAAAAAGAATACGGCGAGCGCGGTGAGATCGTAAAGTGCAAGATGGACCAGAAGACCGGCGAGCTTAACTTCTGGCAGATCAAAACTGTCGTGGACGAGACGACGGTACGTTTTGTCGAAGAGGAAGAAGAAGGCGTGGCGGGCGATGATGTCGCCGCCGCTGGGAAAAAAGATGAGGGTAAAAAACAAGAAGAAGCGATCGAAGAAAATGACGAGCAGAAATTGCCCCGTTTTAATCCGGAGCGGCATATCAACTTTGACGAGGCGAAAAAAATAAAAAAAGATGTTGAGCTCGGAGAAGAGATGATGTTTCCGCTTGAGACGCGCGAAGACTTTGGACGCATTGCGGCGCAGACCGCAAAGCAGGTTATTTTGCAAAAGCTGCGCGAGTCGGAACGCGATTCCATTTTGAACGAGTGGCGCGGACGCGAGGGGACCATCGTAAGCGGCGTGATCCAGCGCTTTGAACGCGGAAATATTTTTGTGGATCTTGGCCGCACGATCGGCGTGATGTTCACCAACGAATCCATTCCGGGCGAACACTATCGGGCAGGGGAGCGGTTGCGATTTTTGGTGGTTGCCGTGCAAGAAGATACGCGGTTGCCGGGAATTATCCTTTCTCGTTCACATCCAAAGTTCGTCGCGGAGCTTTTCCGCATGGAGGTTCCGGAGTTGGTTGAAGACGCGATTGAGATCAAGGCAATCGCGCGTGAGCCGGGCAATCGTACCAAGATCGCAGCGGCGTCGAAAGCAGAAGGCGTCGATCCGGTGGGGGCGTTGGTTGGCCAGCGCGGCACGCGCGTGATGGCGGTGAACAACGAGCTTGGTAATGAGAAGATCGATATCGCGGAATGGTCCGATGATCCGGAGAAGTTCATTGCAAATGCGCTTTCGCCGGCGAAGGTTGAGCGAGTGGAAATTTTACCGCGACGCGAGGCGCGCGCGTATGTTCCGGAGAGCCAGCTCTCGCTCGCAATCGGCAAAGGCGGACAGAACGTGCGGCTCGCGGCAAAACTCACAGGGTGGAAGATCGATGTGCGCTCGCAGACGCGCCCGGAAGAAGAAGTGGAGGGCGGCGTTGCGGGGCTTGTTGATGCGGGCAGTTCCAATAGCGATCAGATCGCACCGCCGGAAGCCGACGATAAAGAAGACATCGCAATATAACACTAACGTACTATAATAAAAGAAAAACCATGTCACCCTGGGAAAATATTCCGCTTGGAAAGGATGCGCCGGAGGTAATCAATGTCATCATCGAGATACCAAAGGGCAGTAAGAATAAGTACGAATTTGATGAGGAACTTGGCATCTTCAAGCTTGATCGCGTGTTATACGCTTCATATCAATATCCGCTTGATTACGGATTTATTCCGGGAACGCGGTCCGAGGACGGCGATCATCTTGATGCGCTCATCATCGGCGGCGATCCGCTCTTTACCGGGTGTCTTGCAGAAGTGCGCCCGATCGGCTTATTGAATATGATCGATTCCGGCGAGCCGGATGCGAAAGTGCTCGCGGTGCAGGCGAGTGATCCGCGCTTCAATACGATAAAAGATATAAAGGATATCGAAGCATCCAACCCGCACCTCTTAAAGGAGATTATAAATTTCTTTGAAACATACAAAATTTTGCAAAAGAAGGAAGTGAAGATCTCCGGATGGAGCGATGCGGCGGCGGCGAAAGAAGAAATAAAGAAGGCGCAGGCGGTGTATGAGAAGGAAGCGCACTAGTCGTTGCGCGGGAAAAGTCATTATTATTAGCACATGAAAAAAATGGAATACGAAAACCAGTATCTGATTCCGACTGTTATTGAAAAGACGACCAATGGTGAGCGGGCGTATGATATCTACTCGCGCTTATTAAAGGAGCGCATCATTTTTTTAGGAGGCCCAGTGAGCGACGCGGTCGCGAATACCGTGATCGCGCAACTTTTGTTTTTAGAGCACGAAGATCCAAAGAAAGATATCAAGCTCTATATTAATAGTCCCGGCGGATCGGTCACGGCCGGCATGGCGATCTACGATACCATGCAGTACGTAAAGCCGGATGTGGCGACGATGTGCGTCGGCATCGCGGCATCAATGGGATCGTTCCTGCTTGCCGCAGGCAAGAAGGGCAAGCGCTTTACGTTGCCGAACTCGGAAATACTTTTACATCAGGTGTCGGTTGATTCAATCGGCGGCCAGGCGACGGAGATCGAGATCTCCGCGCGTCAGATTTTAAAGACGAAGGCGCGCTTGAATCAGATCCTCGCGAAGAGTACGGGACAGGCGCTCGCGAAGGTGGAGAAAGACACCGAGCGCGACTTCTGGCTTTCTGCGGAAGAGGCAAAGGCGTACGGCGTAGTGGACGAGATCATTAAGAAGTCATAAAGAAATTGTGGTGAAATAAAAAAAGAGCCCGGCGCTGTGGTAGCGTCGGGCTTTTTACTTAAGAGAAAGATTTTCTATTGAGGCTTGCGAAAGACGATCTGATCACCATCGAGGCGATATTCCGCAGAGCAGGAATCGCTGCCACAGATCATATGTTCGCCGGACCACAACTGCCGCCGTGTGATAAGGCCGATGAGTCCGCATTTTGGATTTGGGCAGGAGAACGCCGCAATAAACGGATTGGCTTGCTCTCCGAGTTTGCCGTAGTTCTCAAGAACAAAAACCGTTCCGGGGTCCATCCGTTCTGGAATATATGTCTCCAACTCTTTCATCAGTTGATTTTCAAGAGGCTTTTCCAACTGCGATTGTGTCGCCATTGCATTCCCTCCTGCGCCATTCGGCGGCCTTCTGTCTACTGTTTTTATCATAGCATTTTCGTGCTAGAATGAAGCTACATGGCGGTCAATAAAGAACTGAATAAGGAAAAAATTGAAGCATTGCTCTCGCGCAATGTGGAAGATGTCATAGACGGGGGTCATTTGCGCGCCGCGCTTCTTTCCGGCAAAAAGCTCCGGGTAAAGTTTGGTATCGATCCGACGGGGGATAAGATCCATATTGGCCGTGCGGTGGCATTTTGGAAACTCAAGGAATTCCAGAATTTGGGGCATACAATCGTGCTCATCATCGGCGACTTTACCGCGCAGGTGGGCGATCCATCCGACAAGCTGGAAAAACGACCATTCATCACTGCAGCACAGGTCAAGAAGAACCTCAAGAATTATTTGCCGCAGATCGGCAAGATTCTCGACCTTAAAAAAGTGGAGGTCCGCTATAACAGCGAATGGCTTAAGAAGTTGAACTTTCAGGAGATATCCGAGCTTGCGGAGGCGTTCACCGTTCAACAGATGGTGGAGCGGCGCAACTTCAAGGATCGTTGGGATGCGCATAAAGAGATCAGTATGCGTGAATTTTTATATCCGTTGATGCAAGGATATGATTCCGTGGCGGTAAAGGCGGACGTCGAACTCGGCGGCACCGACCAACTTTTCAATCTCCTTGCCGGACGAAAGATCCAGGAGCGATATAAGCAGAAGCCGCAGGATATTTTGATCAATAAAATGCTCCTCGGCACCGATGGGCGCAAGATGTCCACCAGCTGGGGGAATGTGATTAATATTATAGACGGACCCGACGATCAATTCGGCAAAGTGATGTCGGTACGCGATGATCAGATTCCGAATTATTTCCATCTTGCAACGGATGTGCCGGAGAAAGATATCAAAAAGCACGTCGATGGCATCAAGGGAGGGGACAATCCTAAGAAAGTGAAGGAAATTTTGGCATTCGAGGTGGTCAAGCGCTATTACGGGGAAAAGAAGGCTCGCGCGGCAGCGGAAAATTTTACCAAAACGTTCTCGCGTCGCGAAATTCCGGACGCTATTCCAACCCTCAAGATAACCAGCGGCAATATTTTGCCGGTAGATCTGATCGTCGCTTCCGGCGTGTTTAAGAGCAAGAGTGAGGCGCGCCGCCTGGTTGAGCAAGGGGGATTTGATGTGGATAACCTTCCGTGCCGGGACCCGCAAGTGCCTCTCGTCCTCCGGGGTGGCGAGGTTATAAAGGTAGGTAAAAAGCGCTTTTTTAAGGTTATTCTGTAGTTATCCACAGGGCGGCGTTTGCCGAATTGCCGGATTCTGGTATATTTATAGAGGTCCTTTAAAGCACTAAATATCAAAAATCAAATCGCCCACAAAGCGACCAATTCATTCGAACTACTGTTCGAACCAAGATTCTAGCCCGTGAATTTGACCGGGCAACACGCACAAAACTGCAAACCTTCGGGCGAGCAGTTTTTTTATTTCTCTATTGCGCCCACGGCGATTTTTTTGTATAACATACGCAGCTCTCAAGGGAGCAGAAGGAGGTGTTTTTGGTGCTGGACTTTAATCGTCTTGAGCAACAATATCCGGAATTCGCGCGAGCTGCTGCAGGGTTTGGATTCTTTCCTCAGAGTTTTCGGGAGACGATGATGCAAGTACGGGGATTTTCGCTCGTAAGGCCTGCATCGAGGAATTATCAGGAGCCCGGCGAAATATGTTTTGTCTACGAGCCTCCGGAGGAGCAAAAGGCCAGAGGAAACGATTACCGGGTGATCATTTGTTCCACAAAGCGGAGGATCGGATTCGTAGGCAAGGATTCCGGCTGGGTGATTATTGTAAATGGGGCGGGGAAGATAGTCTATTCCATCGGCCCATTTATTCGCACCAATCTTGATTTCTACGATGACCTACTGTGGGATGGTCGTGTAAGTCGGTGGCGCGTGTTCCATCGCCCCGATCATTGCGGAAAGCTTATGCTATTGGTCCATGGTCAATCCTTAAAGTCGTGTTATTGGTGGTGTGTGGATCATCCAAGGGACCACGATCATAATCGCGGCTTTGACGATTTGCGAAAGCCTTTTCCTCCGGATGTCATGGAGGCACTCATTGCCAGACGAAGAAGACGCAGTGCTCGTCGGAGTGCTCTTCGCGCCGAGGGCAAGGATCCATTTGCCGCATTCAGGTTAAGAATGCGACATCCATGGGTAAAAACCTTTTTACCTTCCGAGATCCAATTTTAAGAAAAAGGGGCGCACACAACGCGTCCCTATTTTTTTTTATCCGATTACATTCTCGTTCCAAATGCTTTCTTCCATACGCCCGCGAAGCGGGGGAACCACGAATAGGCAATGGCACTCTTATATATCCATGTACGGTATGGCTCACCGTTAGCGTCGATGAGCTCGGGGTAGCCACCGTTGCGCTCGGTATCTTCCTTAAGCTGGAGAAGGATGCGTTCCGCGCGGTGGCGGTAGGATCCGTCACCTGTGGCGCTCGCAAGGTCAATCAGGCGATCGGCGAGCTCGACGTTAAACGATGACCACACGGTGCGGCCGTGGTATGACGGTGTTGTGTATTTATGAATGAAATCGCAATCGGGATCTTTACGCGAAACGAAGTAGCAATTGGTGGAAATATCGCGGAACGTCGGATCGGAAAATATTAGGTCGACGGTATTTTTAAAAAGCGCCCGCTCGTCGGGATCGGAAAAATCCCAGAAACCGTTGTGGATGTGCGCGAAGTCGAGCGTGATATTGTCGGTGGCTCGCGGACCGCGCATCGAGGGATCGAGCGAATTGCGAATGTATCCTTCACTACCAAAGAGTTCAAGGATATTTTTTTTATATTTTCCCTTATCAAGATTGAACGCGGCGAATACCTTTCCATCCATAAAACCGAGGCGCTCGGCCTTGGCGAACGTGGTCCATACGTTTGCGCTCACAACGAATCGCATGCGCTCGTTGCGTGTATCTGTCGCGCTCGACATGTTCTTGTGGATATCGAGGAGGAGATATTTCTTTTTATTAATAATAATGGGCTTCAAGCGCGCGGCCATACGCGCAAGTTCCCGCTCGATATTCTTTTTGTGGCGTGCAATAAGCTCGGCTGCGATGTAGCCGGTTTCGCGTGAGGCGGCCGCGAGAGTCTCGAGCCCCGCCAGAATACCGAGCAATGAATCGGACGGCGGCGTCACATAGTTGACCGCGGCAAAGCGTCGCGTGGTGAGCGGGATGATCGTCGTGGTGTATGGCCGGGCGCCCATCGTCTCGAGCGCGGTGCGAAGGCTTCGCTCAAGTAGGATGACACGGTTCTCGCGATCGGCTTCGTCGATGATGGTCGCCGGATTAAGAAGGTCGGGATAAAACCACGCAAAATTTCTCAGATACATTCCCCGGGAATGCGGTGCGCCAGTGGTGATAAAAAGATGCTTCGGGTCGAACGCGCGGCGGATGCTTTCCTCATAGAGCGTGGCGAGTGGCGCCGGCGCCGGCTCCCGCGTGACGACCGAAACAGAGGAGTGAACCAAGAAATTTACTGCCTGCGCAGAATGTGCAAGGTGGCGGTATAACATATTCGTTTTTCCTTCGGAATGTTCCGCCTCCGTGGTCGCTGTGATCCTCTCGCGTAAGGGATGTCCCCAAACGTAAATGATCATCCCGACGATAAGATATGCCGAAATAAGGTAAATAATTAAATGAATCATGCAATAAGCACTCTATGGATAGCATTATAACATGAGGCCTGCGAGCGAGCGTATGGCGAGTAAATAAATAAAAAATGCCTCCGAAGTTGTTCTTTCGGAGGCGTGACTGCGGTTTGGTCAGAACGGGAACGAAGTGTGCTTCCCCTTCGTCGCAAAAGGGATTCGCCAATTCTTTGCCCGTATCGGTTCCATTGGCGGTGCGGGCGGTGGCGGGGTTTGCTCTGTCATGGTGGGATGGCGATGCGTGCGGACGCGGGCGATGCCGATGTTTGTCCCGCTCTCAAGCACAAGAGAAAGGTGATATTTTTTTGCGATCTTTTCCTCTCTATAGCCACCCGTGTCTTGAGGATCGTAGCCAACGATATCGCCCACGCTCATGTCGACCGTGTCCGAGAAGGGGGCACTAGGTTTGGATTTCATAACGGCCACTCCTTTCTATGGGTGGATGTTTCTGGTTCATCTTAACGGAACAGGAACTGCAGACCTGCCCGCATCCTTCGATGTAGTGTTCCCTTATCTCGATCGGATCATCCCTCCGGAATGGGGTCGGCGCGCTACAGCGCACACACCGCTCAATCTCGGAAAGGGGGATCGTCATGTTGATGCGAAATATGATTGCCGGATGGTGGCTCATGTGCGCGATCCTTTCTGAACGTTCTGATAAAAATATATCACAAATGGATTAAAAGTCAAATAATTTAAAATAATCTCTGTCTAAAAATTGAGCGGGCTAAGGGGGGGGTCGCCCGCGACTCGAATGCTTGCTGCCGTTCGCATTTGGTCTGGGCACCGCCTCACAAGAATTTTCTGCTGAAAATTCTTGCTCCGGCGTTCGACTCCGCATCAGTCTCAGCCATAAGAACAGCATGTGCATTTCAAAACCATCCCGGAGGGTGGGCCCGGTTTTGAAATGCACATGCTGTTCTTATGGCTGAGCGGGTTAGTCCACGACATTGGAGCCTACTGGAAAACCACGGGCGGGTGGTTTTCGATCCCTAAATTATCGCACGACCATGCTTCAATTGTCTGAAACCTCGAAAATTGAGGCGTTTTCCGGCTTCGACACTATACGGCAGTGCCGGGCTGATCTCGACGCGATAGAAAGGCAAATTGAGGAAATCGAGGCGCCCGTCCGGGAATTGAAGGACGAAATTCGAAAAATTGAAGGCGCTATCGAGCGCGGCAACACTTTATCCGTTTCCGATCCCGCCGAATTCGCGTCGCAAGGCGGCAATAATTTGCTGAACGAACTGCGCTCCATCCTTTCGAGTAAAATCGCATACCTCGATAATCTTCGCGCCGACATAAAAAATCTACAAGAACCGCTACAAATTACTAAAAGTAATTTATTGGCTTTTCTTGCCCAAGCGCAAGAGAAAAGCCATATAAGAAAAGAAAGAGAAGAACATTTAAGGGAAAACGGGGAAAGCCCGATCAATCTTTTCCGGTGGGTTGCAAGGGTAAAAACCAAGCCGACGATTTGGAAGGTGCTTGCGATGGCGCAGAAAAGAGAAGATCAGATACTGAATGAAATTTGCGATCTGTATCGGCTCAAGATCGTATCAAAAAAAGATTTATCCGATCACTACGCCCGAAAATACAAAGCCTATCGCATCCGCCTCTATCGCAGGGGCTATTACCTCATCCCGGATAGTGAGTTCAAAGGTCGAAAACAAATAATCAAAGAAAATAATGAGATTGCAACCCATGAATTATCGGGCGCGGAATCCCCGCAGTAAGGCGGGCGAAATATGGGTCGGCCTTGCGGGCGGCAACTTCCCCATGCGCGCAGAGAATATCAAGGAAGGGAAGAACGGAGAGATCACTTTCATCCGGCTTGTTGACGGCAAGGACGGCAAGCGGACCGAACGGGTCAAGACGCGGAAGGAGCACGTGATCTACGTTTCGGAAACGCTCAAAGCGGAATAACTCGCCGATTTTCATTTCTGGCGAACGGAGTAAAATAGAGTCATGTACTTGATGTATGTCGATGAATCAGGAGATACGGCTTCGCTCGAACAGGGAGGAAGCCGTGTTTTGTGCCTTACCGGCTGCATCATTGACGAGAAAGATAAACGCGATATCGAGACGCGCTTCCGAGACATCAAGAAAAAGTATTACTTCAAGACGGAGATCGAGATAAAATCGAATTTTCTCCGCTACGCCAACCCAAAGATTGCCGATCCTTCAAAGTCGTCGCCGATCAAACTTTACGACCAAGCTCAGTACGATTCTCTACAGGCAGATATTCAGGAATTTTTAAAAACGATCCCTATCTCGCTTATTTCCGTCGTGATCGACAAAAGGGGCTTTTGGTCAAAATATCCGGCTCAAAATCCGTATCACACCGCATACATTTTTCTCATGGAGCGGTTTCAAACATTCCTTCAATACAAGGACGGCCTCGGCTTGTGTATTATCGATCCGCGTGAAGGGCGCGTGGTTGATAAAAAGAATATCGACAAAGAGCTGAGTAAAATTCACGCCCAGCTCCAATGGGAGGATGGCGGCTTTTGGAAAAAATGCCCACGCATTATTGAGAAAGTTTTATTCTCCGATTCAGAATTAACGACCGGCATCCAGATCGCCGACTTGTATTGCTATCCCATTTATCATCTTTTCCGCTACGATAAACAAAAGGGTGAATACGATTGGTTTGATAATATCTCTGCCCCGAAGCTTTATTATCACAGCACGGTTATTTCTTCATCAAACCCCGAAGATCATCTTGGCCCGCAGGTAGACGGAACGGGCTTAAAATTCTTCCCCCAAGAAACAAAAAAGGACTTCCGCTTTTACGCATGAAGCCCCTCTTTTGATGGGCGGGGAGTTGCCTCCTCGACCACTTGTAGTTTAGCATGCTGCCCTATCTAGTCAATATTGCGATTATGCCGCTCTGGACGGCGCTTGCCGCGCTAGTGTAAAATTGAGGGATCACCCCGTGCCGCATAACACCTGACATCGGGCGGGCGGCACAATCCCTCAATTTTAAATTTGGTGCTCAACTAATCTGCCGTAGGGGATTTTTTTCTTATCTCATCGAAAAAGACATCTACTTCGTGCTCTCTCTCAAGTAAGAAGCCCGTAGTTCCTAACGAGCTAACGCCTTGATAATTCTTATTGAGATCGTCGACTATCTCTTTCAGATATTTTTCCAGATCATCAATAAATGTATCCAGCGCCGTGAGATGTACTTCCGTTTTCATTTCGCCAGCCCTTTGATCGGCGTGAAGCATATATTTATTTATGACCGCTTCTAATTTTTCATTTTTCCATTGCTCAAATAATTCTGTGTGCCGATTCTTTAGCGGCATGTCTTTGAGATGCCCCACGACAAACTGAAAATTGTGAGTGCGCCCATCTCGATCAAAAAATTTTCTACAATCGCTCAATTGTGAAATAACATATCCATACCAAACAAACCGCACCATATCATTATACTCAGTAAGATTCGTTTTCTTCAGCTCAGCTTCAAATTTTCGAAAAACGACTCGCCGCGTCATTATGTCGAGCAAGAGATTCTGAAAAAACTCTAGTTCCTTATTTAAGCTCATGCAATTTTCAGTGCCCATATCAGGGTAATAATCTGCCTAATTCGAACCAGTCCAAGTAACGTTATGGATATTCTGAATAATTCCCTCGTTGGTAAAATTTCCAGTGAGAGTAATCCATGTTGGTATCCCCAATAGACATAAGCCGTTCGCATCTTTTGAAAAGGCAACGCCACCGGAATTTCCGCTATCAATTGTCGCAGAAATATAATAATTAGCATATGGCAAGCTACTACCTTGGGGGATTAAATAATTTCCGCTGATAACCCCATTTGTGGTGATTTGATTTTTGAATGCGCCTCCTAAATTATCTTTAATATTAATTGAAGAAAAGGCAGGATAGCCCACAACTATCACCGGAGAATTTGATGGCATGCTAGCAGAGCAATATCGCAATGAAGATACACTGTAATTCAACTGGCTAACTGGCAGATCATAAACACCTACCCCCGATACATACCAAGAATATGAGGTGCTTTGTGATGGAGATAAAATCGGAACTACCGCCTCGTCAGATACCGAGTTCCAAGTTTTTGTATTTGCCAGATCCAAATAATAAGCCCCTTTTTGATTCCCGTTTGGATTTGGAATCCAAAGAATGCAATCGTCGTTCCCTGCAATAACATGTTCATTGGTAACCACATCGTAACCGCCGTCTGGTAATGCCCATAGCGACCCACTTCCAGTATCATTGATTTGTTCTACCCCATAGGCATCCTTCTTCTTGCAAAGCACCTCCACTACACCAGTCAAATAAGGAGCGACATCGGAAGCGGTGATTTGGGAAGTATTAATTTGTGGCGAATTATTTTGATTATTTGTTTGGGCTTGGGCTGGCGCTTGAATAGCTTGCGCTGGGGGGTTAGTGTTTTGGCCACTTGAAATATCCGAGGTGTTCGAGGAGGCGCTCGGCGATGAATTATTATCGAAGATGAGCACAAGAAAAATAACAACTACAATCCCACCGACAATAATAGCCGCTACTTTACTAGCCTCGCTCTTCCCATGCTCCGGATTCATGCTTTTTATTATACGCCTTTTTTGAGATTTTTAGTCCTATTTCCAAAAGCCGTCAATACCTTTTCCGTGCCAAAGTGTGGATAACAAAAATGTAGGTAAATAGGGGCAAATATATTATATAGAGCAACCCGCCCACAAATATATTTATATTTGTAATTTTATCCCCGGTTTCCGGCTCAAAAACAAAAACCACCGCTATGATTAAAGTGCCACTGTGGCGCAAACATCATGGTATCGGAAAAAGCATTGTCGGAATTCAAAAAGATTTGGCGGGAAGAATTCGGGGAAGATATCTCCGACGAAAAGGCGCTCGACGAAGCGACCGCGCTTTTGACGATGTTCGACGCGATCTACCGTCCGATCAGGAAGGAATGGGCGGAAGAATTTGAAAAAGATCATCAAGCCAATGGAACAGCTTAGCATCACAACCGGATACGAGCTCATGTTCTCGAGCAAAACGCTCAAGCGCCTTTTGGCTACGACACGGGTGATCCTCTTGAAGTATTATACCGAAGCCGATATAGTCGCGGTGCTGGAAGATTTGGAGAAGCAGGGCATCATGCCCGAAAAGCTAGGTTTTATGGAAGCTTTGGATGAGTTCGAACGTCGAGGCGTTACCCGTATTGCAAATCTTGCCCCGTGGCTTACTGTAAAAAAGAAATGCTCAAAGGACTACTGACAAAACAACCGACCTATTTCCTCTACTGCCGAAAATCGACCGACGAAGGCGATCGGCAGGTGTTGAGTTTGGATTCTCAAACGGACGAAGCGATAAAACGCTTCGGCGATTTGAAGATAATAAAACTCCCGCCGGAATCGGTGAGCGCGTTCGAGCCGAAGAAACGGCCGATCTTCGCCGACATGATTGCAAGAATTCGGAAGGGCGAAGCGCAGGGCATCATCGCGTGGCACCCGGACCGCCTATCGCGCAACCCGATCGACGCCGCGGAAGTTATCCATCTTCTCGACATCGGAAAGATCAAAGACCTCAAATTCTGTTCGTACTATTTCGACAATTCGCCGGAAGGAAAGATGATGCTCCAGATCACGCTTTCGCAGTCGAAATATTCATCCGATAAATTGAGCAACGATGTGAAGCGCGGCATGAATCGGAAGGCCGAGACGGGCTGGCGTCCGGGTCGAGCGCCGTTGGGTTACGTGAACAGCAAGACGAAGCTCAAGGGCGAGCAGGACATCGCGCCCGATCCCGTACGCTTCGGGCTTGTGAAACAATTGCTCAATCATATGCTTACCGGAAATTATACCGCTCCGAAATTGCTTGAGCTTGCGAACACAATCGGCCTTACGATGCCCATGACGCGTGGCCGCCAGCCGCGCAAATTGCACTTAAGCGAGCTTTATCGTATTCTGGGCAACCCTTTCTATTACGGCTGGTACGAATGGCCGAAAGGGAGCGAAAACTGGCTGAAGGGCAAGCATCCGCCGATGATTACCGAAGACCAATACAACAAGATCCAAAGATTTTTGGGAAAGCCGAGCCAACCGCGGCCGCACACCAAAAATTTCGCTTTCACGGGATTGATGAAGTGTGGTGCGTGCGGTTGCGCGATCACGGCGGAGGAAAAATTCAAATATCAGCAGAACGGAAACATCCATCGCTATGTCTATTATCGCTGCACGAGAAAGAGGGACAAGCATTGTCCGGAGAAAGCCGTCGAGCTCAAGGAATTCAACGCGCAGATCGATGCCGTGATCCAAAAGATTACGATATCCGAAAAGTTCAAGGATTGGGCGATCAAGTATCTCTACTTTTTGCGAAAGGAGGAAGCCGCCAATTACAAGACGCTGTTCGAAGACAAACAGAAGCAATTGGCTACGATCATCCAACAGCTTGATGCGCTGATGTTCAAGTATGCCTCACCCGAAAACCGCGACGGCGAATATATCAACGCGCAAGAATACAGCCGGATGAAATCGGCGTTGCTTAAAGAAAAATCAAAACTGGAAGACGATCTCAACGTGCAGGGCAAGGAGAAGGAAGAATGGCTTGAAATGAGCGAAAGGACGTTCAATTTTGCCCGCTATGCGGGAATCTGGTTTGCGAAAGGAGACGACGATATGCGTCGCGCCATTTTTGCCTGTCTTGGTTCGAGCCTCGTGTTGTCCGACCAGAAGATAGATATTACCTTACGAAAACCTTTCGAAATGATATTTACCCGTCTGCCGGAGGTACGAGCCGAATTTGCGAGGTTAGAGCCTCAAGAAATGCAGATGAACACTACTCAATTTTTCACTTCACTACAGCAACTTCCTATTTGGAGCGGGTAAGGGGAGTCGAACCCCTGACTTCACCTTGGAAGGGTGACGTAATACCGTTATACAATACCCGCAATGCGTCGCGCACTGATGTGTGTAATGTTACGATACACCACAGCGCTCTGCGTGATTTAATCTACCATTCTTACTTGCTTTTTTCAATGATTTTTGCTAAAAATAGGTAATCCAATTCATGTCCAAATTCTCCCGTCGCACAAAGATCATTGCGGCTTTTATTATCCTTATTATAGTGGGATACGGCCTTGCTTTATTCTGGAAGGCGGAGAACAAGGTCCCGGCACAGTTTACTGCCGCGCGGCTTCAGGGAGCGATCATCGCACAGACGATCGTCAACAACTCCAATCAGTCTACGGATGAACTCCAAGCCATCAATAAGGGCGACCAGGACGGCAACTACAGCGCAGCGCTCGCTTCGACGACGGACCTCATCAGTCAGAGTGCCGGATTGCGCACCGAGGCTATCCAGCTTTCTGCGCAGGTTGGCCAAATGACGAGCGACCTTCCCGATATTACATCGCAGCCTGCACAGCAGGCAGCGCTCGAATCGATCTCGAGCCGGCTTGCGGTCATCAATGAACTTATTACGTACAGCAATGATCTCGATCATCTTCTGACTGTGCTCCAGTCGCGGTTCAGCGGCACGCCGGTACCGAACGATGAAGTGACAGGAATCGTGAACCAGATCAACACCGACGTGAACGCGATCAACAACTTCAACGCGCAGGCTGGGCAGGCAATGGACCAGTTTGATACTATAGAGAAGGGGAACCAGTAAAGAAGAATCTTGTAATACTTCTCGGGTACGGCGTTCCGGCCTACTGGCCGGCCGCCTCGGCGCGCTCACGCGCAACCTACGTTGCCCGCCCCTTAGGCGGGACCCGCCTTCGCGGCTCCGCGACGCCCCTCAAAGCATCACAAGATTCTTCTTTGCCAGATTAATAATTAATATATCCGCCTGTAGCTCAGTGGTAGAGCCGTCGTCTTATACACGACTGGTCGTAGGTTCGAATCCTACCGGGCGGACATTATGATAATTACCGAATGATCTGATTTTATGCCCATAGGGTGCCTACACGTCCGGTCCTAGATTCGAATCCTAGTGTGCTCACTATGATATACTGGTAATAATGTTAAGAATGAAGAGGCACTTAATCGGTTTTATTGTTTTATTCTCGGCATTTGCCATTCCGATATTCGCGCACGCTGCGCAGATCTATTTGGACCCAGCGACCGGAAAATACCCGCCCGGAGTGACCTTCGCGGTCAATATTCGACTAAATAGTCAAGGGCAATGCATTAACGCCACAGAAGTCGATTTGTCCTATCCTGCCAATCTGCTCAAGGCGGTTGGCGTGAGCGACGGGAATTCGATCATCACGCTCTGGGTAAATGAGCCAACCATTTATTCCTCGTTCGGACTGATCTCTTTCATAGGGGGATTGCCGGGTGGATATTGTGGACGGGTTTCGGGTGATCCGAGTTTGAGTAATCAGCTGGCGACCATATATTTCACCTTCCCCACCTCGACCGCGGGTGTTCCATCGTCCACATTATTTCAGGCTGCGCATCTTTCGTTCCTTAGCAGTACTCAAGCAGTATTGAATGACGGGTTGGGAACGCTTGCGCCCTTACAGACGGCGAGCGCGACCTACACATCCCAGCCGCTGAAGGGAAATTACGTTTCCGTTAATGCACTGCAGGAAGCGATCCAGAACGATACGACTCCACCTGAGCCGTTCACGGTGGGAATCTACCATGACCCGTCGCTATTCAACGGCCAGTGGTTCGCCGTTTTCTCGACCGTGGACAAAGAGACGGGGATTGATCATTACGAGGTCGCGGAAATACCGTCTTCACAATTGAACACTCCACAGAACGAATGGCCTTGGATTCGCGCGGTAAGTCCATATCTCATTAAAAATCAGGGATTGAACGATATTATCGCAGTGCGGGCGATCGATCTAGCCGGGAATATCCGCGTTGAAGAATACACGCCAACAACAGCTCCGGTGGCGCCGGAGAAGAATTGGGCGGCAACGATTCTCCCCTATCTGGCCATCATTGGGATCTCGGGCTTTGCGATATTTCAACTCATTATCCACCTCCTATAGGGATTCGCGTCTACCCCGGAGGCGTAAATAAAAAAGGCCCCTCAGAGGCCTTTTTTATTATTTTAACTATCTTTATTAATCCATCCGCACCTCTAGTTTTCGTGTCTTCTTGCGATTGGTCTTTGGCATGCGCACCGAAAGGATGCCATCCTTGAACTTAACGCTGGCGTTTTCGGGATCCACTTCTTCTGGAAGAATGATCGAGCGTGTAAATTTACCCCAATAACATTCTTGGTGCAGATATTCGGCATCGGAAGATTCTAACCCCCGACGGCGAAGGCCGTTGATCGAGATCGAGTCCGTTGCAACGACTACGTCAATATCTTCGGGGCGGGCTCCAGCGAGCGCCGACTCGACGACGATATCGCTGGGGGTGTGATAGATATCAACGGTAAGCTGTCCCATTGGACCGTCGGCATCTTGTCCTGCGTTTTTTTGAGGCATTGGAATCGGAAGGGACGCTTTCGCGAGGTCGATGTTAAGATCTGGATTCTGCACTTTCGATCGTACCGATGCAAGCTTCTTAAAGAAGGATAGGTTATCCATATGTAGTTATTGTAGAGCACGAGCATTCTTCCTGCAAGAAGAAATATGTGGATTACTTTTTTTGCGAGCTGCTATAAAAATTATTTGTCCACAGGCAGTCAAATCAAAGCTGTGTATAATAAGATTATATATCTCGATAGGCGAGTTTAGGCAAATATCGCCCCTCGAGATTATAGGAAATGCGGGCTTTTTATTAACTATGGCCGAAAGTAAGAAAGGGGGAACTCATTATATTACGCTTAAGGAAGCCGCAAAGATATCCGGGTATAGTCCGGACTATTTGGGTCAACTTATCCGCAAGGGAAAGTTGTCGGGGAAGCAGATCTATTTGAATGTTGCCTGGGTGACGACGGAAGAGGCATTGGATGAATATCTTAAAATCAACAAAGCGGGCGGGTTCACGAGCACAGGATCGGGTATCCGAAGCCGTATCCGCCGATGGTTCATAGCTCATAGTTCCGGGGAAGAAGTGGTGAAAATTGCGCGACGGATCATCTATGTCATCATCGCGCTCCTCGTGGCTCTATGTCTTTTCCTTATCTACGCTATTTTTGCGAACCTAATACATGGTGCACCATTGGTATGAAGCTGACATGGAAAGGCGGTATCATCCTTCTCCTGGCCACGACCCTTTTTATGGGGGTGGTATTGCAACATGCCTTTGCCCAGACGGCGGGCGTTCCGAGGATATTAAGCTATCAGGGAAGGTTATTGAGCTCGAGCGGGAATCTTCTGGGCGGATCGGGAGCCACTTACTGTTTTAAATTCTCGCTTTTTAACGCATCGTCGGGCGGTTCGCAGGTGTGGCCGGTGGCTTCGCCTTCCATTATGAGCGCGTCGGTGGTGAACGGGGTATTTGATATCGGAGTGGGCGATACGAGCGCCGGCGGCGATGCGCTTACCTATAATTTTCAGGATAGTAATACGATATATCTGAACGTGCAGGTCGCCACGCTGGTAGATCCGACATGTACCGGCGGTAGTGAGGTTTTCGAAACATTGTCGCCGCGGGAGCGAGTGGTCGCCGCAGGCTATGCGATCAACGCGGGTACGGTGGACGGCTTTAGCGCCGGAACGAACGCGTCCGGAACGATGATCCCGGTAATCTCTTCCGATACGCTCACGCTCGCAGGCGTGAATCCGCAGATCAACGCCACCGGCACGAATACGCTTACCCTCCAGGGCGGCGCGGGCACCGGCGCGATACAATTCTTTTCTGCGAACAATTATATAACCTCGTCTACGCTTCGTGTAAACGGCACGGTGTCGGCAAATATGTTACAGGCGGCGGTTGCGCCGACGCAGTCCGTCGCCGCGTCCGTCGTCGCGCTCGGGCAGGCAGCAATTCGGAATGGCGCCGCTTCGGGGACATTTATTGGAATCAATACCTCTGGTACCTATAATGGCGACTATCTGGAGTTTGAAAATAATTCAACCACCGTTTTTAATATTGCCTCCTCGGGTCAACTAACGATCGGTACGTCGACCAACTTGCTCGGCTCACTCTTTGCCATCGCCACCTCATCGAATATCTTTAGCATTCTCAACAACGGCAACGCGAACCTTTTAGGAAGCTTGAATGTCAGTTCCACATTCACTGTAGCCTCGACGACCAATATTCTTGGCGATCTGAGCGTTGGAACCTCGAGTGAAGTCGGTTTATTTACCATCGCCACCTCGTCAAATATTTTTACAGCGCTTCCCAATGGAAATATTGGCATCGGCACCACGACGCCGGGATACTCGTTGACCGTGGTCGGCACCTCTCTTCATACGGGAACGTCGAGCTTCTTGGGTAACGTCGCCATCGGCACCACGACGCCGGCGAACCTGCTGCAGGTTGCGGGCGCGGAAGGTTTGGGTGTCGCCTCGACCACGGAAGGCCAGCTTATTTTTTACAATTCTCTTACGAGTTCTACGGTGACGCTCCAGGGAAGTACAAGCACATTAAGGAGTTTTACTTTGACGCTTCCGAATGCGACAGGCACCGCCGGGCAGGTCTTGGTAAGTGACGGATCGGGTAGTCTTCTTTGGGACAGTACGGGCTTTACAAAGATTGTGAGCAGTACGACCTCTTTTGTGATATCTTCGACGTCGCTCGTGGTATACGCTTCAACAACGTTCACGCCGGCGAATACCGCCGATCAGTTATGGGTGACCGCCGATATCAGCGTAAGCAGTACGCAGATTACCGCGGTGGCAAGTACGACGATGACGATCTTCCGCGGTGCGACCAATGGACTCGGCTCCACTTGTAATGGTACGCAGGTTGGCAGTCCGGTTACGGAAAGCATTCCTCGTCAGGCGGCCGGTGTTCCCGCGGTCGGCGATATGACGGAAAACGTCGTGGATTCTCCGGCGACGACTTCGACGACGGCGTACGGCATTTGTATAAAAGTGCAAACAATAAACGATGCGGCGGTACTTGGGGGAACGTTGACCATTCAAGAGGTTCGCCAGGGTTCGGACGTTGCGGAAACATATTATGCGGCGACAGGCACGCCGCTTACGGCAGGAGATGTGGCGAGCATCGACCCTTCCATTCAAGACGGCATTCAACAATCCCAATCACCATACGACAGTACGCTCATAGGCATTATTTCGACTCAACCGGGTATCGCGCTCGGCAATTCCGATCCACCGTCGGGCGTCCAGGAACTTGTCGCGCTCGCCGGGCGCGTCCCCGTCAATGTGACGAACGAGAACGGCGACATCAATGCCGGCGATTATCTTACTGCATCGGATATCCCGGGGATCGCCATGAAGGCGACCGGGCCGGGTCGCGTGGTCGCCATTGCGATGCAGAGTTTTGCACCCGATCCTTCCGAGGGAACGACCACGGGTTCCGTTCTTGCATTTGTGGACGTCGGATGGGAACCGGGAAGTCTTGTCACCACCACAAACACCACGTCGTCTTCCCCTTTTTCGATTGGCGATGATCTTCGGCAATTCTTCGGCATCATCTCCGGCGTGGGGGATACGGTACAGTCGCTCATACGCGCCTCGGTGATCGCCGTTGAAAATCTGTTTGTAAAAGTCGTAACAGTACTTCCTTCGGGGAGTATCAAAGTGCCTTCCGGACCGGATCAGATGTCCGGGGTCGGTACGCTCGATGCGCTTTCTTGGCAGGTCTTTATACCGAACGTGCAAGTCGCGTCGTCATCCAAGATCTTTGTCACTCCTACGGGACTTACCAGCGTGCCGCTTGTGGTGGTAAGTAAGCAGGATAGCGTCGGGTTCACTGTCGGCGTCGCGACGCCTCAAACGAACGATATTCCATTCGATTGGATCATGGTACAGGGCTATCACGTGGGCGGCAGCGACCCGGCGGGGAATCAGGAATCCACTACGGCGGGCGTGATCGGCGGCGGATCCAATACGATTTCCGGAGCTGGCAATCCGGCGCCTTCATCGACCGACGTCGGCGCGCAAATTCCGTCAGTAACGGATTCGAGCGACAGCTCTTCGACGGATAGCTCTTCCGCTCCGGCGATCACCGATCCATCCGTCGGCGGTGCTACCACTACGATCGAGGCCACCGATAGTCAGACGGTGGCCACTTCGACCGATCCTGCCGCGGCGATCACCACCCCAGACGTGGGCAGTTCCTCTTCCGACGCCACGGCGACAAGCGATCCGCCTCCGGATGATTCGGGAGGGGATGCCAGCGGGACCACACAATAAAAATTTGCGATAACGTTATAAAAACATGAAAGAAACAATCGATCTAAAAGGAGAAGAAGAAAAATATGGAGCGCCGGCCGGCGAAGTGTCGCATAATAAACGCCACCCACGACGAAAGAGTTTTTTTGTATGGCTGATCGTCGCCGTGTTCATCATCTTTATTGGATGGTGGTTTGTGAATGGCGCGATGCAATGGAAGGCGGTATTTCTTACGAACAATCAGGTTTATTTCGGACATTTCTGGGATCTTCCGTTCGAAGGAACCATCACGCTGAGGAATGTATATTATCTTGAATTTGCGCAACCCGGACAGGATCTGAACACGCAGAGTCAGTCGCAACTGAAGCTGGTCAAGCTCGGCAATGAGATCCATGGTCCTACCGACGAAATGGTGATACCGGTGTCGCAGGTGCTCTTTTGGGAAACGCTCCGCTCCGATAGCGCGATCGTGACGGCGATCAACAATGGCCAAGACCAAACCAATCCATAATTATCGATTGGCGCTTACCGCGCTCGCGGGAATCCTCATCGCGTTCTTCGCGATTCCTTTTGCGCGCTCGTTCGCGGATACGTCGACGAGCACGGACTTCATCGTGCAGGATGGTTTTGTGGGGGTGTTTGGAGGGAAGGTGTCATCAACGGATTTTCAGGTGATAGCGGGCGGTGCGCCGACCTTGAACGGGAACGCCGCGAGTACTGATTTCGGCGCGGACACGGGGCCGGTCAACTACAGCGACTTTGCGCCGGTGTCGCAGACGTGGCGGTGGTATGGCGACGCGAACGACGAGACGCCGACGAGTTCGCTCGCCGCGGAGAACGCGGCACCGTCGAGCATCGCGAACGGGCAGATCATAAAATTGCGCCTCAATATAAAAGAGACGAGCGGCATCATGGGCGCGAGCGATCTAAAGTTCCGCCTGCAGTTCGCGCAGTCGTCCGACTTTACGGTTTCGCCGGGGCTTATGGCCGAAACGGGATCCAGTTGCACGGCAACTTCCACATGGTGTTATGCGACGAGCACCGGTGGGAATGATAATCAGATTATCTCGACCGCGGTGCTCTCGACGAGCGGCGCATGCTCCGGTGGCGCGGGTAACGGATGCGGCACACACAACACTTCGGGAATAAGTGCATCGACGTCAACGCAGAACGCGAGCGCGACGACGGAATACGAATTCACGATCATGGCGTCGGGCGCTTCGAATGGCACTACCTATTTTTTCCGTCCCATCAACGCCGTCGACAGCACGGTCATCCCGCTTGGTGCTACCTCAAGTTACCCGAGCCTCGTGATGCAGGGCGCGACGCTAACGTTTTCGGTGAACGGGCTTTCACAAGGCACGAGCACGAATGGCGTCACAACGAATGTTCCGACGACGGCGACCGGCATCCCGTTTGGAACGCTCGCGATTGCGACGAGTACCATCGCGGCGCAGAGACTGATGATCACCACAAACGCATCGAACGGATACGAGATCTATACCGAACAGGACCAGCAGCTTTCGGATTCAAACGGCGATACGATACCCGGTGTCACGGGGACGAACGCAAGTCCTGTTCCATGGACGACGGGGTGCACAGCAAGTTCGACGGGTTGTTATGGATATCACGCAGGAAGCCCGGTGCTCTCCGGCGGATCCACGCGCTTTGCCGCCTACAACACCTATGCCGCACTCACTTCCACGATCGCGGAGGTCGGTTATGGAGGATCGCCGGCGGTGAGCAGTACGATGGATATGGTCTATCAAATACAGGCCGGCGGAACCCAGAAAACGGGGGCGTATCAAAATAATATTGTCTACGTCGTCGCTCCTTCATTCTGATGAAAAAAAATCTTTTATATAAAACAGGAGTAGGGATGACAATCGCATGTGCGGCGTTTTTGATGACATCAACCGCGCCTCTCGCGCACGCACAGGACATCACGGTCCTCCCCGCGGTGATCGACGGAAGCGGCGTGCCGAACGATATTTCGAATTATTCGCTTACCATTACGAACACCTCGGGCCAGCAGGAAAATATATATGCCACCGTATGTGAACTTACGGCGAGCGGCACGCAGGTCTTTGCGAATCCGTCGATGGCAGATCGCGCGACATTGCTTGCGGATTGGATCAGTGTATCCCGTGGCGCGATCCTGCTCATGCCCGGCGAATCGACAACCACACCCGTGCAGGTGCAGATCAGCCCCTACGCGGTGGCGGGGAATTATCACGCGGTCATCGCGTTTGTTCAGGGCGATACTCGCGACGATGCCGAACATCATCTGGACGGCGCGCCGCAGGCGCTGATCAATATGTCGGTTGCATCCGACCTTGTCGCGAGTCTACGCATCGACAATTTTTCTTCGGCAAAAAATTTCTATACGGGCTTTCCCCTGGCATTCAATTACACCGTGGAGAACAACGGCCAGGCTTCTTCGACTCCTTCCGGCCAGATCATATTCTATGATCGTTCGGGACACGAACTCGGATCCGTCGATGCGAATCCGGAAAACATCAGTATTGCCCCCGGGGTAAAGCAATCGTTCGCGACGCAATGGCAACGCGGTGGAAATTTAGGCCAGTACAAAGCAGTACTCGATCTTTCCTATACCGGGACCGAGAATGATAAGCTCGAAGGCACGGCGCTCGTCTGGGTTCTTCCATGGCAAAAGATACTTGCCCTATTCGGTACATTGTTCATTCTCACTATCGTGGCGGCAATCTGGCTGCATCGGATATACGAGAAGCGGCATCGCCGTCGTCAACGGGCGATAGAAAATCTTCTTAAGCGGAGAACCGCGGAGCCCGCCATGCAAACAACCATTGATCTTCGCCATCCCCATGAATAAGACCACTCGTTTTTTTATTGCATGCATGCTCGCGGCGTTTGTGATGCCGGCAATCTCGTATGCGCAGTCAACGGATGCAACCTCGCTCACCATCACCCCTCCGTTCTTTGAGTTGAATGTTAACCCAGGAGATTCGTGGTCAAGCTCGATCAGGGTGGTGAATACAAACGCGAGCGATCTCCATGTTAATGCGGAGGTGATGGGGTTCGCGGCGGGCGACGATCAGGGCCACGGGAGTTTTATTCCACTATCGCAACTTGCGAATGACGGCGACGCGCTCGCGAATTGGATCGTCGTCTCGAATTCGGCGATCACCGTGCCGAGCGGCCAGGCGGTCGATGTTCCGTTCTCCGTTTCTATTCCATTAAGCGCATCCCCCGGCGGACATTACGCCGCCATCCTCATTGGAACCGGCGCCCCTGCCGCACAAGCAGGAGAATCGCAGGTCGGAGTGAGCAGCTACATTTCTGCGCTTATATTTGTGCGGGTTTCGGGAAATATCGTCGAATCGGCGCAAATCCATTCCTTCTCTACTAATAAGTCGCTCTATCAGACGCCCGACGTGCCTTTTACGATAAATATCCAAAATACCGGCAATGTGCATATTCGGCCGACCGGAATGATCCAAATATACAATGCATTTGGAAAGGAGCGTGGCGAGATCTCCATCAATGAGACGAGTACCTTGGGATACGTCCTTCCATCCAGTAGTCGAGAATTTGATGTTGAGTGGCTTGGGCAGCCGAGTCTGCTTGATATTGGCCCATATACAGCGGTTTTGAGCCTTGCATATGGGGAAAATAGCACAAAAAGCGTTACCGAGACCATCGGTTTTTGGATCTTGCCGATAGGCCAGCTTTCCGAGGTCGCCTTCTTTATCATCATCGCGGCCATGCTTTGTATGTATGTCTTGCGGCGCATCGTACGGAAAATGTTGGCGAATGAAATTGGAAAATATGGAGACGTGCCGGAAAAAAATTCTGTGGCGAAGGCAAAAAATAAAAAAGTGATGGTACCCAAAGACGATGGGACGATCGATCTCAGACATCCACATGATGAATAATTGCATGCAAGTGCTTATTGAATTAAAATATTACTAACGGATACATCTCAATCCAATGGTTTATCGATATAAGTTTTTTAAGAAAGATATCATCGTTGCGATTACTCTCGGTCTTGCTATCGGCACTCTTATGTGGACGGCGGGGTTTAGTGATCTCTTATTCGTGCATGCCGCGAGCTTGACGAGCGTCAGCGATACGCTGAGCGATTCGCGTCCGGGGTTACCCGCAGCGCACACCATAGTATTCACAAATCCTTCATCAACGACGGCGGGTCAGACAATCACATACACAT
>Ga0302319_10003172_pt1 | contig 34725 bp, 32 predicted proteins | sample Bog_T0_2_FD_203319 | JGI IMG/M metagenome (GOLD analysis project Ga0302319, IMG submission 203319) | Peat permafrost microbial communities from Stordalen Mire near Abisko, Sweden - Bog_T0_2 | ecosystem: Environmental > Terrestrial > Soil > Wetlands > Peat | place: Sweden: Abisko, Stordalen Mire...
CCCGTCAATCGTCTCTCAGGCGTGAGCGATTCCGCGAGTACATGCGAAAGCTCAATCCCACAGCGCCGCCACAAACCACCATAGAAGCAGGTTTAGCGGTCGAAGACCTGCACGGCTCGTTATTCAGAACCCTCGCCGCTCGCGCCGATCTGGACCCAGGAAGTCAGCAACTTGTAGTCGGGGGAATCGGTTCCGGAAAAACTATCGAACTACTAATGGCCGCGAGGTGGCTCGAACAGCAAGGCCAGACGCTCCCGGTGTATCTCGATATCTCTGCTGAGACCGACTTGTCGGGTCTCAATTCGGGTGCCTTGCTCGCCGGCTTCGGTTGGCATCTGGCAAGCGAGTTCGCAAGTAGAGGTCTTGACAATTCTCTAGCTCAGAGTGACAAGGAAGCTCTGGATCGGGCGCAGAATCAAATAAAGAGATTTGCATTCGGATCGACATAGACTGTTTGGGTGTCGGACGAACAATTCTATGAGCCTGATCCTGGGGACTACGAACCTGGACACTGGGAGACCAAGACGGTCTCAGGAAAGCTAAAGCCGCCGTTCCTGGCGCTGGAGCGGGAGATCGAAGAGATTCGCCTCCCGCTTGAATTCCTTATGAGCGTGGTTCAGGCACACTCGCTCGATGTTGTGGTGATCTTTGACGGTCTGGATCGCCTGATTTCGCCCGACAAATTCTGGGCCGTCGTAGAGCAGGACTTTCGCGTCCTGCGTCAAATGCGGGTTGCGGTCCTTGCCGCCGCCCCACTCTCGGTTCTCTATGGCGACGGCCGCTCCATATCGGAACACTTTGACCGGGTTCATCGGATAGCGGCGCTCAAATCCGAGCCTGGGAATAACAGCGATTTGAAGTCTGTGCTCAATCACAGAGGCGGGACTGACCTCCTTGGTCCGAACGAGGCGGAGTTAATCTGTTGTTCTTCGGGAGGAGTGCTACGGGATTTAATCACTCTCGCCAGGGACGCCGGTGAGGCCGCTTATATCGATGGCAGCCATCGGTTTATATCCAGCGCACGCCAAAGGTCAGCGTCAGCGTTGTCGAGGTCCGACATCAAAACAGGGTCGCTTGCCGGAGCGTTCAACTCCGTCCGCAGTTGTTCGAGCGAGAGGGCTGTTCCACGAATAACTCGGACCGGCTGGTCCAGGACGGCGGATAATTCTGCGACGAAAGTGTCTATCGCGGGCTCGGCTTCCGCAGGTGGCTTAAGCACAACGAACCAAGCGTACGGCCCACGCATTTCAAGGCGACGGCCTATTTCGAACGCCGGCTCTTCGACGAAATCAGTCATTCTTCGGGCTTTGAGAACCAGAGCCGCAAGGGCGGGATGGACTCTGAATTCGCCCGTAGAATATTCAAGTACACGACCGCTAACTAACAATTCGATGTTGGTGCTCGCTATTAGGTCGAAGAAGCGCTCTTTGTTGAGTCTTCGCAGCATTCTGACCCGCTCCGGACCAAGCCCGCGCCGGTACGATTCGCCCAATTGTTTGATGACAATATTCGCGTGCTCTGGAAGAATCCTACTCGATAAAGGTCCCACAGATTTACACTTCTACTTGGAGTCCGGTTCTCGTCTGTCGTTCGGCAGTACTCTCCGCGAGAGGAACCGCCGTTGCTCTTCGATCGCATACCGCTTTCAACTCAATTTGCCCGATGGCCGCTTCCCTTCGTTTTATCGATTCGATCTCAAAGAAGAGCCACACGGCGATCCTTTATCTGAGACGCTCTCCCACGTTCACCCCGGTGCAGATGACGTCCGGTTGCCCTGCCCCGCGTTGGAGCCGTTGGGGGTTTTGGATCGCATATTCTTTGTTATCGAACCACACTTACTTATGGCGGCTGACTAGCCGGATGCTCGTGTTTACGGCCCGAATCGTTTCTGAAAGTTCACGTTACCGATATCCGGGACTTATCGCATCGCTAGTGCCACTTGTTGTGTCTCAAGCCCTTCCTCAACTACTTAACCCGCTCCGCCATGATCATGCTGGAAGGGCGGCGGCCGGAGCCGTATCCAAGGGAGAAGCCCAGTTTGTGGACGTTGGCGCTGTTTTCAAATGCGCTGGCGAGATCCTTTTGATATTCCCGCCGGAACGGACGATCCGGACGGCTGTAGTCGCCAAACAACGTGACCCGCCATGCCGCATTTTCGAAATAATGATACGGCACGCCGGTGTCGTCTTCCAGAATCAGCTTGCTGGATTTCAAGATGTAATCGCGCAAAGCGTTACAGACCTTCCAATGCAACTTAAATGAAGCGGATTTCACCAGCGTGTCCGCCGACCCTTGGCGCTCCAGGAATTTGCGAAACCCGGGATGTTTTTCGAATTCTAACGTTACGTCCGTCTTGAAGTAATACAGAGTTCTCGATGCGGTTTCGCCTGGCTTATGGAACGAGATTTCCACGCCTTCATGTTTGATCGGTGCGGGTCCGTCCGGCAGGAAGGCGCCGTTGTCGTCGAAATGACCGTAGTGCAGCCCGTCGATGGTGTCGCCGCTTCGGACGAGAAGCAGCAGGATCACCGGCAACAAACCGTTCGCCACCCGGCCGTGAAACTGGCTATCCATTTCGCTGGTGACGAAAAAGGTGCGATTGAAAATGGACGATAGCGCCTGCTTCCAGCCATTTAATTCACGATCCAGATTCGTCGCTGTATATTCCGCCGGGGCTTTCATGGTGCCCACGTTTTCTAAGCCCGCCAGCACGTAAGTTTTGCCATTCGGAAAGAAGTGCTCGACATATAGAACGTCGGGGCCGCTGAAGGGGTAAAAGACGAACGAACTGCCGTTGCGCAGTCCCGCCAGTTCACGCCTTTGGAAAGCATCGACGGAATCGAATTGATCTTTCTGGGCGGCACTCCAAGTGTCTGCGAGTTCGGCGGAATAACGCTTCCAGGATGGTGTCGATTCCAGCGCTTGAAAAGGGCCGCCGGACCGGCCCGGCAGTCCGGCTAGGAAGCGCGCGGTGTCGTTCAATTGAACTGCTTCTGGGGACGCCGCGCGGGTCTCCACACCCCTGGCGGGGCCGCGACTACAGGCGGCCATCAGAAGTAACGAGAATGCCAGCGGCCCAGCCGCGATCGGGTTCAGAGTCATGGACGCCTGTGTCCAATGCACACTATCAGCCAAATCCGATGCCCTTTTGTAATGAATGAATTGTCGCAGATCGCCTGAGACACACTGTGTGCGGCCTCCCACATTGTCTCAGCCTTGAGCGAGCCCGCCAATTCAAAGCGACACCCGGCTTGACTTGCCATGCACCCATACGAGAAACTAAAGGCCGACGGTAGCTGACGGATCTCCGCTGGCCGGGACCGAGCAGAAGCCCGCGGTCCCTTAACCCGAAACGATATGGGCCGTTTGTAAGGAGGTTCGTGAAAAAGCTGTTTGTTGGAAATCTGCCTTATCAGGCGACGGAAGCCAGTCTGAACGACTGGTTATCTCAGGTAGGTGTTCGCGCCGATTCAGTTCAGATCATCCGCGATAAGTTCTCCGGCGAGTCACGCGGGTTCGGATTCATCGAAATCGAAAATGATGGCGAGGCCGATCGTGCGGTTCAATCCTGTAACGGTCAGGATTTTCTGGGCCGTACTCTGGTAGTGAACGAAGCGCGTCCGATGGGCGACCGGGGCAGTGATCGCGGCGATCGCGGCGGTGGACGTCCCGGCGGTGGTGGCGGCGATCGTGGTGGCGGTGGCCGCGAAGGCGGTGGTGGCCGCGGCGGTCGCGGGGGCGGTGGTGGCGGTGGTGGCCGGGGCCGTTACTAGTCCCCGTTTAAGCAGATCAATTTTTCTCAATCGAACTCCGGGTTAGCCGCAGGTGAAAATCGGCAGTTGTGGCTGACCCGTCGCACACTGTAGGATGGGTGTTTCCCTAAAACGTGGCCACCTCCATCCAACCCAACCAGCTTCTTCGCACGAAGAGCATCGATGTTCTGATTGCCGCGTCGGAAGAGCCGCTGCATTGTCTCAAGAAAACACTCGGGCCGTGGAGCCTGACCGCCCTCGGAATCGGCGCGGTCATCGGTTCGGGCATTTTTACCTTGACCGGAACCGCGGCCGCTGGCAAAGTCGAAAAAATCCACTCCATTCTGAATGCCACTATTCTCGACTTGGCAACCCAGGGAGCGCATGCGGGCTCTACTATGGGGCGGCCGGGCGCCGGTCCGGCGATAACCCTATCGTTTGTCCTGGTGGCGATCGCCTGCGCTTTTGCCGGATTATGCTACGCCGAGTTAGCCTCGATGATTCCGATTGCAGGCAGCGCGTACACCTACGCTTATGCCACGCTCGGCGAAGTGTTCGCTTGGATCATCGGCTGGGATCTGATTCTGGAGTACGCGGTTTCGAATATGTCCGTGGCGGTCGGATTCTCCGCGTATTTGCAGGACCTCTTTGACAGTCTTTTCGGATTTCACCTGCCGCCCGCGATCGCCTTTCCGCTGATTCCCGCCGCCGGACAACCGGGCGGTTACTTCAACGTACCGGCGCTGGTGATAACCATGCTCGTCACCTGGGTGCTGGTGCGCGGCGTCCGCGAAAGCGCCGGCGCCAACACCACCATGGTCGCCATCAAGATTATTGCGATTCTGTTGTTTTGCTTTGGCGCCGCTCGATCCATTAATCCCCAAAACTGGCACCCTTTCGCCCCCAATGGTTTTTCGGGCATCTTGACGGGCGCGTCCATCGTCTTCTTTACGTACATCGGGTTCGATTCGGTTTCCACCGCAGCCGAAGAATGCAAGAAACCACAGCGCGATTTACCAACGGGCATCATCGCCACATTGATCATCTGCACCATCCTCTACGCTTCCGTATCGCTGGTGCTCACCGGCATCGTCCGGTTCGACAAGCTGGGAACGGATTCGCCGGTGGCGGACGCATTGAAGGCGCTCGGCTATACTCGTCTGCGCATCATCGTGACCGCTGGGGCCCTGATGGGCATGCTGTCGTCGCTGTTGGTGTACCAGTATGGGCAGGCTCGCATATGGTTCGCGATGTCGCGGGATAAGTTGCTGCCGGGCATCTTTTCCAGGGTTCATCAGGTATACCGCACGCCGTATATCAGCACCTGGATCGCGGGCCTTTTTGTGGGGATTCCGGCGGGGATTTGGGATATCGACACACTGGCCGAATTATCGAACATTGGGACGCTGTTCGCGTTCGCGCTGGTGTCGGCCGGAGTGATCGCTTTGCGAAGAACGCAGCCGGAACGGCCGCGGACTTTCAAGGTTCCGCTGGTGCCGGTAGTGCCGATGATTTCGATCGGATGCTGTGTGGTGTTGATGATGGGGCTGCCGCTGTTGACATGGATCCGGTTCTTTGTGTGGCTGATTATTGGGTTGTTTATTTACTTTATGTATAGCAAGCAGCGTAGCGAACTTGCATAGTCACAGACTCAAATTACCCAGTGCGATTCACTAACGATAGCGCGGCCAATCGGCCCGGCCCATCCGGGTCGTGCGAGGGCAGGTACACGAGCTTCTCGCTCTCGGCGAGCTTTAGAACTGCCTTAGCCGTTGCCAGACTAACCGCCTGATTCGGGCTCACGCCGTCAACTTTGCCGGCCCGCAATAAACGTTCGTTGTAGGTAATGTCTCCCGCGATGAAAACGCTTACGTCATCCCGGACGATCACTGCCAAGTGCCCAGGGGTGTGGCCGGGCGCGGAGACTGCCACAACGTCGCCGCGCCGCGTCAAGGGGAAGCTGCGGGTGAAAGGTCCAACCGCCTCCGACGCCCAGGGTACGAAGACCGGCTTCCACCACTGTGGCCAGCGATGGGGCAGGTAGCCTCGCACCTTCCCAAGAAAGCCGCTGGCCGCTTCATACTCCGGCTGGCTCACCCAGATTTTGCTCTTCGGAAAATGCGCCAAGCCGCCCGCATGGTCGGTGTGCAAATGCGTCAATACCACCTGCCGGACATCCGCCGGATTTATGCCCATGCGCTTCAATTGCGGTCCGATTTCCTCCTCTGGCTGAACCCGAAATTGAGCCGCCCAACGAATATAGGGATGCCAGCGCGGATGATAACCAGCGTCGTGAACGCGCGCCGTCTCCCCGGTATCGACCACGATCGCCCCTTCTTCGTGCTGGATCACCCAGGCGTAAATCGGGAGCCAGTCCGCCCAGTCCGAATCGAAGAGGATGTGACCCATGGAAGCGAGCGGCGTGCCTTTGGCTTCCACTTGGGCGGCCTTAATACGAACCGAACCGGTCTGAATGGCGGATACGGCGTTCACTCTTTCATGTTAGGCTTTATCAAACCGATAAATCGGGTATTTTGTGGAGAGAGCTTCGTTAAGATCTCGATCGTCATACCCGCTCGCGTCGCTTATGTTTGCGGAGCAGAATATCAGCTTCACGCATTTGCCGCCGCGTGCAGGATTCCGAACACGTCGAGCGAATCCTCATCGAAAGCCAATCGCCGGAGCATACCCCGGATCTCCGGAACATCCACCGCATACGCGGGAAACTCCACGAGTACTGACCCGGTCCGATGCTGCAATTCGGGATTCACGGGAAAGTTCAAACCGGCCAGAGCTTCCAGCAATTCCTCCAAGTGTCGTGGTTCCACGATCACTCGGGCCAAGATTAAGTTTTCGAGCGTGTCAGACGGGCCTACTCGATCATTCATGGGTAAGAGTCCTTCTTCTAGAAGCAACACGGCCTCCTCTAGCAGACGACTCGGTCTCAATAAAAAGCCCCTGGGCGAAAGGCCTCAGGGGTTTGAGTTTCGTGAAGACCGATTCACCTTTAGCACTTTTTTTCGTGGTTGCAATTAGCCGACTCCACCGATCGGGAGCCTAAATCAATCCACGTCAACCACAGGTTAGCACCACATATTCCCCAATGCAATAGAAAACTTAATGAATCAAAAGTAATGCTGGTTATGGATGGTCTACTCTGTTTAGAGCGCGCACCGAGAATGGATCTACACCAGCTTCGAGTATTTCAAGCGGCAGTCAAGAATGGAGGCTTCACGCGGGCTGGGGAAGAACTGCACTTGTCCCAATCCACTGTAAGCCAGCATATTAAGCTCCTGGAGGAGGAGTTCGGCGGCCCGCTCTTTCTACGAGTGGGAAAGCGGGTAGTGGTTACCGAGGCCGGCCAGTTACTACTGGAGCATGCCGAACGAATTTTTCGCGACATTAAGAACGCCGAGATGGCCATCCGCGAGATCAACACTTTAAAGCGCGGGACGGTTCGCCTGGGTGTCGGCCCGACCACGCTGACTTACCGCTTGCCGCGGACCCTCGGCAATTACATGCGCCGCTTCCCCGATATCGAGTTGGTTGTCCTTGCCGGCACGACGGAGTTTCTGCTGGATAGCCTTCAATCGCAACAACTGGACTTGGCTATCGTGATGGCCACCACACCGCGCCAGGGGGTCAATTTTGCCCTGCTGGGGTCCGAGGAAATGGTTGTGGTTCTCGATCGAACCCATCCGCTTGCCCGCAAACGAGCATTGGAGCCTGCCGACCTGGCTTCCCTGCGCTTCATCCTGTATGGGCGCAACACCGCCATGCAGAATCTGATCGATCGCTATTTCGCGTCGTTAGGCGTCCACCCGCGCATCACGATGGAAGTCGAGAATAACGAAGCCATCAAGAGCCTGGTCCGCGCCGGGTTGGGAGCTTCGATTCTGCCGTTATGCTCCGTGGCCGAAGATACCGTGTGCCAGCTGAGAGTTCTGAGGGTGAAGGGTAAGCCGCTGCATCGGGAGTTGCACCTCGCCACACCGGATACCGAGGTTTTGCCCGGCGCCATCCGCGAACTGACTTTGGAACTGGTGCGCGATTTGCGCTGAGGACCGCCATGAGCTATTGCTCGAACTCACGTCGAAGCTCGGGCGAAGCCCGTTCCAGATTGGGTGGCGCGAAACGAAACTTCCATTCCGCTGCAACCGATTCCGGCGCGTAACATTGCCGGTCGGTGCAAGCTTGGAAACGGATGACGGCCGACGCCTTCACAAAAGAGCTTGCATCCACACAAACGGATTGGAAGAGACGGAAAAGAGAAGGTTCCGCCGCGCTCAGTACGGGCTTTAGGACCAACTCTCGAGTGACACGGAGGTTGCTCTGGTAAACCGGCAACTCATCCTCCTCAAAGGCGAAACGCATGAGCTGCGGTCTAGGGTACTCAGGATCGCTTTGGTACCAACACGTGGACGGGTCCATCTTCCATTCCAAGCCGTGATAGGTTCGGCCTATCGCCGGTCCATAGATATGAAGACCGGGAGGAATCTGTAATTCGACGCCGATGAGCAAGCGATTTCCCAGGCCTATCTCTGTATTGCTGGCCGTAACGGTCACCTGAACACGGCCATTTGATACTGAACGTCGGCTCCCGTCGACGATCATTTCCATGGATCGCTCAAGAATTGAGGCTGCGGTTAATCTCAGTTCGTCGGCTTCCGAGACGAACCGCCACAGAATGACGCCCTTCGGACTGATGATAAACACCGACGGATAGGCAACTCCGTACACTGGCACGTCCCCGAGTGAGTCGGTAATTCTCTCGGAATCGATGTCGAGCAGAGTTCCTTTCGGATATCTCTGGTTTGCGACGGCAAACGCACGGATGACATTCGACTCGTGGTCCGCCAGCAGCGGGAACGTAATGCTCTTTCGCGACGCGAACTCACGCAGCACGGGGACGCCGTCATAGCTGATCGCGGCCAGTCCAAAGCCCGCTTGGACGAACAACGGAAGATCGTGTTGCAACTGGACCAGTTGCCCCCGGCAGTAAATTCACCAATCCGCGGAACGGAAAAATACTAAGACCAAGCCCTTGGGGCCGGCCAGGGAGCTTAGGTCGCGCACCCGGCCATTTTGGTCACTCAGCGCAAACCGGGGCGCAATTGTCCCCGCGGCCAAACCGATAGACGATGCGTCCGAGAGCAGCTTCCGCACCTGGGCGCCATCCTTTTTACTCTCTTCAGCGGAGGAAATCGAAGCGAAGAGCAATGCCGCCGAAATGAGCGCCAGCGTTTGGCGGATAGCCATCGATTCAATTTTATGTCGAGCCCGCCGGTCGGCTGCGATAAGACACATAGCCCATCTCAGACTCCCGTTAATTGCCGTCGCTGACAAAAATAAGAACACACGTCAGGCGTCTCGCCTGCAGCCGCAAGCCAGATCGTCAAAAACGTTTCAGCGACGTCGTTGCGTGGCGTCGCAAAACGCCAATCTTGTATCTTTTCGAAGTGAAATGCATTATATACCATTTTCCCGTTGACAGCAAATCGTTCTTGCGTGCATTCTAACCAAAGGGGGGCTTCCATGTCAGCGAAGCTTTGGTTGTTAAGAGTTGCACTGTTGGTGTTTATATTCGTCTGCATCGCATCGTTTAGCGCGCAGGCACAATCTATCTTTGGTACTATCACCGGTACCGTCTCCGATTCCACCGGCTCCGTGGTGCCCAAAGCGGCCATCACTTTGACGAACAAGACGTCGGGGGACGTCCGCCGTTCGACCACGAATGGCGATGGCTACTTCTCTTTTTCCTCGGTGCCGGCCGGTCAATATGACATCATGGTCACGTTTCCCGGATTCAAGCAGTATGACTTGACGGGTATTGATATGCTTGGCGCCGCGGCGTTGAACTTTCCCGTCAGTCTTGAAGTCGGCTCGTCCAAGACCGAGGTCGAGGTAGTCAGCCAATCCGAGCAGATCATTCCCGTGGACTCCGGCGAGAAATCGATCGTGCTGGGAGTCAAGCAGCTCCAGGATTTCAGCGTGGTTGGACGGAACGCCGGCGAGTTCATTAAGATACTGCCAGGTTTCGCCATGCTCAACAGTTCGGACGGACTGAAATCCGGAACTAACTTCACGGGTGAAGTAATCGGCATTAACGGCAACGGCGACGGTGGCAGCCAGAGCCCATTGAACGGAGCCTTTTCCGCCAACGGAACCGCCGCAGGCAGCATCGACATCACCGCCGATGGCGCGCACGTGTCCGACCCCGGTTGCAACTGCGCCACCCCGGTAAATCCGAATACGGACATGATTCAGGAGTTCAAAGTGCTGACGTCGAACTACAGCGCCGAAAACGCCAAGGGACCGATTGTCATCAATTCGATCGCCAAGGCGGGCGGCAAGGATTTCCACGGCGAAGGTTATTTCTATGCCCGCGATTACGCACTTAATTCCAACACCTGGCTGAACAATTATGTGGGTGTTGCACGGCCGGAAAGCAAGTACTTCTTCCCCGGGGGCAACATCGGCGGACCGGTCCTGATCCCGCACACCGGGTTCAACAAGAACCGCGACAAGTTGTTCTTCTTTTCCGGTTTCGAAGCCTATATTCAAACTCTCGATACGGGCCTGTTGGGCGCGACGGTCGCCAACGCCGGGATGCGCCAAGGCGATTTCTCTCCCGGGAATCTAGCTTCGCTCGGCGCGGTTACAGCGAGCGGCGCCGCGCCTTCTCAAGTCAACTCCACCATGTTCCCCGGCGGCATCATCCCGAAGAGCGCCATCAACCCGAGCGGCTTGGCGCTGATGAACGAGTACCCCCTGCCGAACGCAAATCCAGCCACCACTTTCGGCGACAACTACGCGGAAGACGCCATCTTCCAGCAGAACTCGTATCAATGGTTATCCCGCGTCGACTACAGCATCAGCGACAATACGAAGCTATTTGTGCGCTACAATCTCCAGTTTGAAACACAGCAATTCCCAGTGACGCTGTGGTGGAGAAACTCAACATCGGTGCCATACCCAACGCCAGTCCTGGGCAAAAATCAATCGCAATCGGTTTCCGCAAGCTTGACCCACGTTTTCAATCCCACGATGTCGAACGAGTTTGTCTTCGCCTACACTTACATCGATTTCCCGAATGTTTTCCAGAACCCCGCCAAGGTGAGCGACAAGGCGATCGGCAATTCCTTCACTGGCCTCTATAACAATGGGGTGGACCAAATCCCATCGTTGACGAGTTGGGGTGGTGAGTTGGCCACGATATTGAATCCTTCCGGGTTTCAAGTGGGCGGACCGAGCCAGGGGTTGTTCGCCAAGAAGGAACTGCCCACTTTTAGCGATAACCTCTCGAAGGTATGGGGAACGCACACCGCCAAGTTCGGTGTCTACTATGAGTTCGTCGTCAATGATCAACCGTCCAGTAACTACGCCAACGGCCTGCTGCAGCAAGCGAATTGGAATTCTCACACGGGCAATCCGTGGGCCGATTTGTTGACTGGTTACACGAGTTCGTATGAGCAAACCAACTACGACCGGTTGAACAACGAGGCCTACAACGATGTCGAGATCTTTGCGCAGGATAGCTGGAAAGTAACCAAGCGCCTAACGGTTGATTACGGATTGCGCGTATCCCATCTGCAACCCTGGTACGACCGTCAAAATCTCGGATTCGCTATTTTCAACCCGTCCGCCTATACTACGACCGCAGCCAATGGAACGCAGCCCGGGTTTGAGTGGCACGCCAATACGCCCAGCGTACCCCTGTCCGGCTTCCCGAGCCGCGCTCTCTTTTACGCGCCGCGATTCGGTTTGGCTTATGACATCTTTGGCACCGGCAAAACAGTGGTCAGAGGTGGTTGGGGCCAATTCCGCTACCATAACTCCCAGTTTACGCAAGGGCTTCAACCAGGCCAAGGAATTCAAACGGCAACAGTTAGTGGTCCCATCAGCTTCGCGGCCCTCGAGGCAACCAACCCCGGCCTGCAACCATTCGCTACAGCAGGCGTCAGCGCCAAGGACACTGAGAGTCCGCTGACCACGAGTTACAGCTTCACGATTTCCCAACGATTGCCGTTCTCCTCGATGTTCGAGGCGTCCTACGTGGGCAACCAGAGCAAGTATCTCCTGAATACAGGTGGAGTGGGAACCAACATTAATGTGATCCCCTACGGCACTTTGCTCAATGTCGGGAAGGACCCATCCTCGATTGGCAGCGGCGGCGAATATGCTTACGGTCCGTATCCCACTTATCAGGCCCTCAATATTGCCAACCACAACCTGTACGGGAATTACAATTCTTTGCAGTTAAGCTGGGTCCGCCAAAAAGGCAAGTACGACATAACGATGAACTATACGTACAGCAAAGCGATGGGCATCGTTGGCGGCGATCAGCTCAACCTTTCGCAAGACTACGGTCCGGTGCCCTATGATCGCAGGCAGATCTTCAATGCGGCTTACTCGGTCGAATTGCCGAGCCCGGTTCACGGCAACGCAATCCTGAAGGGCACGGTCAACGGCTGGCAGTTGTCCGGTATCACTCAACTTCAGAGCGGTGTGAACTTGACGGGCAACTCTCCAGGCGCTGATTTCAATGCTTCCGGCAACATCAGTTCATCGCTCAAGGTCGACAACGCCTACGGGTCCTCTGTCAGTTCCTATGCCATTAACGGAACGGATCAGGTGCCGCTTACGCCGATCATCACCTGCAATCCCACGTCGAATCTCGCGCCGCACCAGTTCATCAACGGCGCGTGTTTCAGCATCTCGACGACACCCGGCGTAAACGGTCCGATTGTATTGCCGGAGATCTTTGGCCCGTGGTTCTTCAACAGCGATCTGTCGATGTTTAAGAACTGGCAAATCAGCGAGTCGAAGAAACTGCAATTCCGGTTCTCGGCTTACAACTTCCTCAATCACCCCATCTGGAGCTTCTCCGGAGCGGGGCCGGGATCGAATAGCACTTACCTGGACTTCGGTCCTGGCGCCAACGGAACAGCGGTAAATACCAATGCCGCTTTCGGGTATACGCCGATTAAGCTTGGCAACCGCATCGTCCAGCTTGCGCTGAAGTTTTACTTCTAGGCAGGGGCTGGGTAAACGAGGGCTGCGAGTACTCTTGGGGGGCTGAAGCCCCCCATTTTCGTTTGGTGTATGCTTACTCCGTGCTACGCCTTGCTGTGCTCGTGATCGGTCCCTGGATGCTTTACGGGCAAACCGGCGAATCGCCGCAAGAGTTGCTGAAACAGGCGCAGGATGCTACAAAACCGCCCGAACCACCCGTTGGAGCTTCAGATTCGCAGCCTTTCGCTCGCTGAGGTGACGCCCTTTTCGATAGGTGGGGCAACTTCTGTCGGCTCGGAAATCAAGTGCGACCCAAAGGGGAACATCTTCCTTCTTGAGACGACGATGGCGCCGGTGCAGCTTATGTCCGGAGTTATCTCAAGCATTCCCGTCCTAAAGCTTTCCATCAATTCGAAGTCGACTACTACTTATCCTGTGCCCGCGACCTTAGAAGAATCCACTACAATATTGGTCCGGACGGTGTCTTTAATATGCTGCTGGGCGGGCGGGACACTTCAAGCAAAAGGTCCTTATCCCACCTCATTGTGAAGTGTGACGACAGCGGGAACGTCGATTCCTATTTCAAGTTAGGAGGGGTGCCGACAGGGCGGTTTCAGCCTCATCGTTTTGCCATGTTTAGCGACGGACTCGTGTTGGTTAGTGGTGACGTTTTCAAGGATGGGGGAGACTCGGACTCGGTCACCGCTATGTTCGATCGCGCCGGGCAGTTTGCCACCTTCGTTCGGCTATCGGACGGTCCTGAGCCGACGCCCACTGCTGGGGCTGGTTCTGGTGTAGGGGCAACTGAGCGAGCAGGGTTGACGGCCGCCGCCGAGGATGGGAAGTTGGAGGAGAAGAAGGCGCCCATCACAGTTCCGGAGGGTTTGGCTGTCAGTGCTCCCGGCGGCAACGTTTATCTGCTTCGCGGCGGGACCCACCCCCGCTTATATGTTATATCGCCGGTCGGAGAAGCGATTCGCGATTTCGCCGTCCCCGTGCCTGCGCCTGGACTGTCAGCGACCACGATGAGTCTGACGGGCGACGGCGCCATTTTTATTTGCTTTGGTGTGGTCCATGGCGGTGGCGCAGCGGACGGTGCGGATCCTAAGGGCCCGCAGAGCCTGATCAGCGTGGTGAGCCCACTGACCGGCGAGGTGAGCGCGGTGTACCAGCTACCGGCCGATGCCGATCAGTTCGACATGGCCGCGTGTGCCACCTCGTCCAGCAGCTTTCGTTTCGTTGGGACCACTCCAGACGGCCTGCACCAACAAGTCACACGGTATACTCGCGATGAGAAGCCCCCGGGTCACACCCTTGTCAGCTGCTGTGAGGGGTAACATTGGAGTTGCGATCAACCTTGCTTCGAAACTTGCCTGTCCAATGCTGATTGCGGTCCTCGGCGCGTTCCATGTTATTGGCGCACCAACCGCGCTACCGAGCCTGACAGAGACTCGTATCTGGAGCGACGATGTGTACAAGCTCGAAATCAAAACCGTCTCCACCGGCACCGGTGGCCAAATCGTCGCTGGCGGAAAGGCTTACTCAAGCTCTGGTGTGACGTCGGGATTTCTGGCTCTAATCGGCGCCGATGGCCACGTTCTCAAGATCTTACGGACGGCTCCCTTCGTTCCATTTGACGCTGCCATCGCAGCCAAAGGAAGCATCTGGCTGCTCGGTCGAGAGTCTCCCGAGGATGGGATTCACGAGTCGCCGCACAATGTTCTTCAGCAATACAACTCCGACGGGAAATTTGCTGCGGGGATTTCTGCCGCGTGAAAGCTTCTCGACCTCACGTCATCCCGCTCTGATGACGGCGGAAGGTGAGCCACGACTTCTTGTCTCTTCGGATCGAATTGGCCTGTACCTGCCCGCCTCACCACCTGAATGGGCCTAGTTCTTGGACAAGGGAGAGCTGCTCAGACGAGTACGGATTGAGCCCCTCCAAGTGGGCCGGCGAGCCGTCTCGTCCGCCACTACCTATGAAGATCCTCAACGGAGTTGGTTATACGGCTTCGGGCACTGTGTACGCTGTGTTCAACGACGCCTCCGAGGGGGCAGCACTATACAGATTGGATCGGGAAAAACTTCAGTGGAAACCGGTGGGCCACCCTGCTGCCGGAAGCTTGCTCGGGACCGAAGGACCTGCATTGGCGTTTCACGCCGGACCATCGGGTGGACTGATGTGGCTTACGCCCTAAATTCTAGCCAGCTCAGACAGGGTGTATAATCGTCGAAAAAGCATGTTCCGCCTTGCAGTACTTGTGATCGGCGCCTGTGTGCTCCGTGGGCAAACCAGTCAATCACCACAAGAGCTGCTAAAGCAGGCGATTGCCTCCCATCAAGCGGGAAAGCTGGACGAGGCCATCCGCGATTACCGGGCGTTCCTCGATATGTATCCAGGAGTGGTGCAGGTGCGCTCGAACCTAGGCGCCGCGTTAGCTGCCCAAGGCCAGTACCAGGAAGCAATTTTCGAGTACAAGCGAGCTTTACGCATTGCGCCCGATCCGCAAGTGAGTTTGAATCTGGCTCGCGCCTATTACAAAGCAGCACAATTTCCATCCGCTATCGAACAACTCCAGATTGTCAGGAAGTCCATGCCTGCGGATCTGCAGACCGTTCAGCTTCTCGCGGACTGCTATTTGCGAACCGGCGAGTACAAGAAAGTGATCGAACTGCTGGAGCCGCAACGCCACGCCGATCCAAATGATTCCGCGATCGCTTACATGCTGGGAACGGCCCTGGTGCGCGACGGGCAAGCCGCCGAAGGGCAGCTGATCATAAATCAGATTCTTAAAGATGGCGATTCCGCCGAAGGTCGCTTGCTCATCGGAACGACAAAGCTGGGGGTGAATGAATTTGCCGGCGCGCGAGTGGATTTGCAGCGGGCCGTGGAATTGAATCCTAGGCTGCCCGATGCGCATGCCTATTATGGGCTCTCGCTGCTCGGAACGGGCGATCAGGAGGGTGCGCGAAAGGCGTTTCAGCAGGAGTTGGAAATCAATCCCAACAATTTCGACGCCAACCTGCGTATTGGTTTCATGCTCCGTCAGGACCAGGAGGCCCGGGCGGCCCTGCCTTACCTGACGCGAGCTCTGGATGTTCGGCCCGGCGATTTTGGTGTGCGGTTTCAGATCGCTTTGGTTGAATTGGAGTTAGGCCAAGTCGAGAAGTCGCAGACTGAACTGGAATCGCTGGTGAAAGAGGCGCCGAATTTTTCCGAGGCCCACGTGACCCTGGCGACCGTTTATTATCGAGAGAAACGCAAGACGGACGGCGATAGGGAACGGGCCATTGCCGAACGCCTTCGGGCAGCGGAGCAAGCGGCCGAGCCGGCGCAGAAGGCGGTACCGTGAGAGCGCTACTGAAAACTGTTGTCGCTCTGGCCTCATCGTGCAGTCTGTTATTGGCGGCTGATGACGCTCAACCGACAGGCCCAGCCAAGCTGCGGCCCGAGTCCCCGGCGCTGACGGCACTGGCGGCTAAGGCCCAAGCGGCGCGTGCGGCGGGCAACCCCGACGAGGCCCTGCGCCTTTATGCGGAGGGTCTGCGGCTGAAGCCGGCGTGGGCCGAAGGCTGGTTCTTTACCGGAACCATCTATTACGAGTCCGATAAATACGACCAAGGACGCGACGCCTTTCGTCATGTCCTCTCGAACGAGCCCAATATGGCTACCGCATGGGCCATGCTGGGACTCTGCGAGTTCCAAACCAAGCAATACGACGAAGCCTTGGCACACCTCCAGCGCGCCAACAATCTCGGACTTGGCGGCCACGAGGAAATACGCGATGTGGTCAACTATCACCGCGCGTTGCTATTCACCCGTGAGGGCGACTTCGATCAAGGTATGGGCCTGGTGGCGTTGGCCGTGACACAAGGCAAAGACAATCCGCTCCTGGTGGAGGCGATGGGCATTGCCGCGCTACGCAAACCGGTGCTTCCTTCCGAACTGCCGCCTACCGAGCGCGAACTGGTGATGGATGTCGGGCGCGCCCTATGCGACGGCAGCGCCAGGCGAAACGCCGACGCGACCACTGAATTCGATCTTATTCTAAAGAAGTACCCGGACACTCCACAGCTGCATTACCTCGCCGGACTGGTTCTCGTCGCCGGCGATCCCGAGAAGGCGCTGGAGCAATTCAAAGCGGAACTGGCCATATCGCCGCGCCACGCCGAGGCGCTCTATAGTATCGCGCGGGAGTACGACAAGCAGTCCGACTTCGCAGCCGGGCTGCCGTTTGCCAAAAGAGCGGTCGAAGTCAACCCGAATTTCGCGCCGGCACACGCTTTGTGGGGAAAAATGCTGGTGGATAGCGGCTCGGATACTTCTCTGGGGCTCCGGGAGATGGAAACCGCCATCAAGATGAGCCCGGCCAATCCGCAAAACCATTATCTGCTCGCGATGGCGTACGCCAAAATGGGGCGGTCCACCGACGCCGCCCGCGAGCGTGCTGAGTTCATCAAGCTGCGCAAGGAAACACCGCCTGTGGAGACGAAGTGATTACTGCGTGGCGAGTGCTGGCTTTGTTGGCCGCCTCGAGGATCGGGCTTTGCGAGACATCACCCTGTGCTGGTTGTCACGCCTCCGAGACTGCCTCGCAACCACCCACTCCCATGGGACACGCCATGGAGACATCGAGCGAATGCGGCATCCTGAAAGCCCATCCGCTGCTCACGTTCAAATCTGGCAACTACTCCTATCGGATTGAACGCAAGGGCGATCAAAGCCTCTACTCGGTAACTGATGGAGTGCAGACCATCACAGTCCCCGTGGGCTGGGCGTTCGGTCTCGGCCAAGCAGGCCAGACCTATGTCTTTGAGAGGGACGGCAGATTTTATGAGAGCCGGGTCAGTTACTACAAAGCGATCGACGGGTTGGACATCACCATGGGCGCCATTAATCAGGCGCCGCTCGATCTATTGCAGGCAGCCGGCCGCGAGATGGGCAAGCTCGATAGCGCCCAGTGCTTCCATTGCCATGCCAGCAACGCCGGCGAGGGTCTTCATCTAAATTTGGCGGACATGGTGGCTGGTATCGATTGCGATCGTTGCCACGGTCCGTCCGCAGATCATATAGCGGGCTTCAAAACTGGAAAGCCGGTTGCCATGAAAAAGCTGACCGATGGTAGCGCCGAGCAGATGAACGTTTTCTGTGGCGGCTGCCACCGGACTTGGGACGAGATCGCCACCGGTCCTAAACTGGGCATCGCGAACGTTCGATTCCAGGCCTATCGCATCACCAACAGTAAATGCTACGATAGCGCCGACGCTCGCATCAGTTGCACCACCTGTCACGACCCGCACCAGGCGCTGAATCGGGACGAGGCCAGCTATGATTCGAAGTGCCTGGCCTGTCATGCGGAAGGCGGCAAGGCCACGCTGCGAAGGTGCAAGGTTTCGAAGAACAATTGCGCGTCGTGCCACATGCCGCAGATCGACATGCCGGGCTCCCACCACAGTTTCACCGACCACCAGATCCGGATTGTGAGGCTCCATGAACCCTATCCGGAGTAGCCGCCTACTGTACCTTCTGGCATGCCCGTTGCTGCTGAGCGCGCAAGCAGAAGATCCGCGCACGTTGATCCAGCAGGCTTATACGATGCAACAGGCGGGCGATTTCGCCGGCGCCGCCGGAGCTTATCGCGCGTTTCTTAAGCTGCGGCCCGATGAGGTGGGGGCGCACTCGAATCTAGGCGTGGTTCTGGTCAAGTTGGGCCGCTACGACGAAGCGATCGGCGAGTATCGGGCGGCTTACCGGCTGGCTCCGAACGACGCGCGCATTGGCGTCAATCTCGCGCTGGCGTTAATGAAGAGCGGCCGTCTTGCGGAAGCCGCGGAGAGCTTTGAATCTCTTCACCTTAAAATGCCGGACGAAAAGCAGATCACGCTGTTGTTGGCCGATTCGCAGCTGCAACTCGGCAACGACGGCCGAGTGGTGGAACTGCTGCAGCCTCTGGCGGACACAGACAGGTCGGACCTTTCTGTCGCGTACATGCTGGGAATGGCGCTCTTGCGCAAACGGCGCATCGATGAGGCTCAGGTGCTGCTGGATCGCATTCTCGGGAACGGCGACACCGCTGAGGCGCGGTTCCTGCTGGGTACTCGTGTATTTGAAACCGGCGACTATCCCGCCGCGGCCGAAAAACTCGCCGGCGCCATCGCACTCAATCCCGCTGTCCCGGGCCTTCAGTCGCTCTATGGGCGCGCGTTACTCGAAACGGGCGATCCCGACGGGGCAGCCGGGGCTTTTCGTAAAGAGATCGCTTCCAACCCCAACGATTTTGCGGCGAACCTCGGGCTGGGGCAGATCCTACTCCTTCGAAAGAATTATGGCGCGGCCAAGCCGGTTCTGGAGCGTGCGGTGTCGTTACGCCCCAAATCAGCCGACGCGGCCATAGCTTTCGGCGAACTCCTGACTGCGACAAACGAGCTGGATCGCGCCAGAACACAACTCGAGAACGCGCGCCCTCTGGCGCCGGACTCCCTGGATCTACATAGAGACCTGGAATTGTTGTATCGGCGCTTGCAGTTGCCAAATGAGGCGGCCCGCGAGCATACGGAGGTGGTTCGCCTGCAAGCGGCGATGGCATCCGCGGACATGGGGCCGAAACCGCATGACCTGGCGCCCGATTTCTCACTGCCTGCGCTGACCGGCGGTAAGACTATCTCGCTTTCCAATTTCCGCGGGAAGAGCCCGGTGGTGCTGATCTTTGGGAGTTACTCTTGCCCCAATTTCCGCGGCGCGGCGGCTTCTTTAAGAGGATTGCAGAAGCGCTACGGTGGGAGCGCACCTTTTCTGCTAGTCTACATACGCGAGGCCCATACGGCGGAGACCTGGGAAAGCGGGCGTAATTCCCGCGCCGGCGTGCGCGTTCAGCCCGCCGCTAACATGGCGGAAAAAGAGGAGCATGCCTCCTACTGCGTGCGCGAACTGCACTTGGCATTCCCGGCGGTTGTCGACGGTATGGAAGGCTCGGTGGAAAAAGCATACGCCGCTTGGCCCAGCCGTGCTGTTGTTGTTGGCAAAGACGGTCGCGTGGTATATTCGACACGCCTCACTGAACTGGATTATCACGCGGAGAGCATGCAATCCGCGATCGAGTCTGTGATAAGCAATTGATTGCGAAACGAGTTGTAAGAAAGTGATTCGAGGTGCCGGACGATGACACGATTTGTGAATCGGATGTTGCTGACCATGCTGGGCGCCGCCGCTCTAACCGCGCCTTTCGTCCTTGCTCAGACCGCGGCCCCGTCCGCGCCTGAGAAGTCCACAGAGGTTATTAAGGGCGGAGCCGAGGAGGTAGTCCTGGACGTGATCGTCCGCGACAAACACGGCAAAGCCGTCACCGATCTGGGCCCCAAAGATTTCGAAATCACCGACAACGGGGAGAAGCACCCCGTAAAATCGTTCCGGCTCGTGCAAGGGGCCGAGGCCATCGCCGCTACCGGCGCCGGGTCTGCCGGCGGCCGAACGCAACTCGACCCATTGCGGCAGATCCGGCTGGTAACGCTGATCTTTCAGGGGCTGGATCTGACGGGTCGCAAGCTGGCGCGCGACGCATCGCTCGACCTTCTCAAAAGCGACCTGCCTCAAAACGTGTATATGGCCGTCATGGTGATAGACCATCAACTAGAGGCTCTTCAGAGGTTCACCAACGATCGTGAACTGCTGAAAAAAGCCGTGTTGCGCGCCACCGGCGGCGATAACACGAACTTTGTCGGCGACACCGAGCGCGTTCAGGCCGAACTGCAGCAGATACTGGGGCCAAATACCGCCGGCCAAAGCGCCCAACAACAGGTCAACAACATGCAAGATACAGCCAATGGAGCAGCCAGCGGCGCTACCACCAGTCCCGGCAGCGTGATGAGCGCCCAAGTGAACGCTCTGACGGCACAGATGATGCTGCAGATGCTGCAAGGTCAACAGGGCATGGCGATGATCGATTGGGGACGCTCCAGCATTTACGCGCTGCTGAACGCCGTCAAGGAGCAATACCGGCTGCCAGGCCGCAAGACGATCATCTATTTCACCCCCGGCTTCAGCATCCCGCAGGGGATGGAGCAGGCCTTCAAGAACGTGATCAGCATCGCCAACCGGTCGAATGTCAGCTTTTATGCCGTGGACACGCGCGGAGTGGGCGCAGGCAGTAACTCGGGCGCATCGAACATGTTGAACTCGGCGGCCGATTCTTCTCGCCGCCAAGCTCAGTCGACGGGTTACGATCCCGTGTCGCGCGATCAGGTGATGGTCTTCGACACGGCTCTTGAAAGCAGCCGCGCCAACACGCAGGTGACGCTCGGTGAACTTTCCGAATCGACGGGCGGCTTCCTGATCGCGAACAGCAACGACCTGAAAGGTCCGTTGCGCCGCTTGAACGAGGATATTGAGACGTACTATGAGATCTCCTATACGCCGGAAATTCAGAAATACGATGGCACGTTCCGCAAGGTTCTGGTTAAGACGGACCGCGCCGATCTGAAGGTACAATCCCGGTCGGGCTACTTTGCGCTGCCTCCTTCCATGGTGGGCAACGGCAACGTGATCGCCGGCTACGAGGTGCCGCTGCTGGCTGCCTTCACCTCCAAGCCGCTGCCGAAGGCCTTTCCCTATCACGCCGACGGACTGCATTTTCGCGGGCCGCAAAACCAAAGCGTGGCCGAAATCGTGATCGATGTGCCCTTGACCAGCTTTAAGCTGCAGGAAGACAAGGCCACGGGAATGTTTGAGGGCCGCTTTTCGTATCTGGCTGTCATTAAAGATGCCAGCGGAGAGGTGGCCAGGAAGTTCGGCAACGAAATTCCGATGAAAGTACCCGCCGCAAAGATGGCTGCACTGGCGCAAAGTCACTTTATCTATACCGAGCGAGTCGATCTGCCTCCTGGCCGCTATACGCTGGAAACCGCCGTCATGGATCAGCAAGGGGAGACGATTAGCGCCGGAAAGCGCGTACTGCTGGTGCCGGCGGCAGATACGAAGCTCGGCATTTCGAGCGTCGCCGTGGTCCGCCTGTTGAAGGACAAGGACCAGAACACGTCTCCGATGGATCCATGGCTCATGGGAGAGAAAGTAGTTTCGCCGACCTTGGAGCCCATCGTCAAGAAGGCGACAACGGGGACCCTGCCCTTCTATCTGGTGGTGTATACAGACCAGCAGCTGAAAGGCGCCGCGCCGGAACTGACCATGGAATTTACGCAAGACGGCAAGTTCCTTGGCAGCGGCCCGGCTCCGCTGACGCCGGCGGACAAGGATGGGCGCATTCAATATGTGGCTAAAGTGCCCGTAGATCAGCTGCCTTCTGGGAATTACAGCGTGAGATTTGTGGTGAAGCAGGGCAGTGAAACAGCGGACGAAACCGTCACCTTCGTACTCGAATAGTTTGTCCTGCGGCCCGGCGCGGGAGCTGTGACACAATCGCGGATTATGGGTACCCGGGTGGGCATCTGGTGCCCCCGTACTTTTATCGCCCCATCCTGCTACCGTCTTCGGTCAAAGATAGGATAGTTTAGGAGCCTAGAAATGAACGAAATCATATTCCTGGTCGAGGACGCGCCTGAAGGTGGCTTTTCCGCCAGAGCTCTGGGGCACTCGATCTTCACCTCCGCCGGCTCGGAGCAAGAGCTGCAAGCAATGGTGAAAGACGCGGTGGCCTGCTATTTTGACGAGGGCGAGGCCCCCAAAATCATCACGCTGCACTACGTGTGTGAAGAAGTGATCCAGGCTTGAAGCTTCCACGGGACCTGAGTGGAGCGAATCTGATTAGCGCGCTCAAGCGGCTTGGTTATACAGTGACGCGGCAGACCGGAAGCCACCTCCGGATGACACCATTACAGTCCCCAGGACTGCGCATCTCACCGTTCCGCGGACTCGACCGATACCGGCGGGAACTCTTGCAGCATTGATCAAGGATGTGGGAGACGCCTGGAGATGAGCGTCGAAGACGTCCTGAACAAGATCCGCTAGGCTACCTGAGGACGGCCATCGTCGACGGCCGATGTTGACAGACGCCCACAAAGGAGCCTTTTGGAACACCTGTTTACTCGTTCGTTTTGGAACGGCGAAGATGCTGCCTTAGCACAAAGTCACTTTATCTACACCGAGAGAGTCGATCTGCCTGCGGGCCGCTATACGCTGGAAACCGGCGTCATGGATCAGCAAGAGGAAACGATTATCGCCGGAAAGCGCGTGCTGCTCGTTCCCGCCTCGGATGCGAAGCTGGATATTTCGAGCGTCGTCGTGGTTCGTCTGTTGAAAGACAAGGACCAGAACACGTCTCCCATGGATCCATGGTTAATGGGCGAGAAAGTGGTTTCGCCGACCTTGGAACCAACGTCAAGAAGGCAACAACGGGGGACCCTGACTTTCTACCTGGCGTTGTATTTGCCTTCCTGGAATTACAGCGTGCGGTTTGTGGTGAAGCAGGGCAGTGAAACAGCGGACGAAACTATCGCATTCGTACTCGAAGAAGTTGTCTTGCATCGGGCGCTATTTCGCTAGACTGGAAAAGTCGCTATGCCCGTGACTCATTGGCGGTTCTCTCTCTTCGGGACCTTTTCCCGCCCAGTCGGACTCGTTCTGCTTGCCTCTCTATCTTCTGCCGCCCGCTCCGAATCAGTGCAACTATTCCAATGGAAGAACGTGAACATCCAGGGTATGGGCTATGTCACCGGCCTGGTGGTGCAGCCGGTTGCACCCTTCGATGTTTACATCCGCACCGACGTCGGTGGCGTTTATCGCTTCAACCGGTCCTCATCTAGCTGGATTCCGCTCCTTGACGGCTTAGCCACCCAAGGTGGCATCGGGACCGAGACGGTGGCCATCGATCCCAACGCGCCCGCGCGTGCCTACGCAGTCATCCCTCGCGCAAACGCCATCGTCAATGGCGAATACCAATACTCGGCCGAAGTGCTGGTTTCGGAGGACCGTGGCGTCACCTGGCGCGGCACAGGCTTAGCGCAACACGGCCTCTATATCGGCGCCAATGACGATTACCGTGTGGAATCCGGCGAACGCCTGGCGGTCGACCCTAACAACTCCGGAGTGCTCTACTTCGCATCCCGCCGCAACGGATTGTGGATGGGTCTGCGGCAGCCGAATGCGGAGTACACTTGGGCCCCGGTCTCGGGCGGCCTGCCGGCATGGACCACCAACCCGTCTACGGACCCAGCCGGATACACTTTCATCCTCTTCGATTCCAGGGCGACTATCAACGGCGTGTCCAAAACGGTCTACACCGGCGTGCATGGCAGCGGTGTCTGGGGGTCGACCGACGGTGGCCACACCTGGACTGGACTGGGCGGCCCCAGCGATCCCGTTCGAGGCGTGGTGGCCAGCGACGGCACGCTGTACGTAAGCTGCGGCGTCACCAACCCCGGCTCCGGAAATGTGGCGCGATATGCCAACGGCCAATGGACCGACATAACGCCCGGCGATCAGTCCGCTCCCTACACCGGCATTACTGTCGATCCGGGCAGCCCCGCCACGGTCATGGTCGGACGCGATAGTTCCGTCTGGCGATCCACAAACGCGGGCGCTACCTGGACTCAACAGGTGATGGTAATGAACGCGCCCGACCGGCTTGACTCGGGCTCGAACTCTTCCGCCCCTCCCTACTACATCTCCACAGCGGGAGCTTCCGGCGGCATGGCGGCTCTTTTCATCGATCCTTCCAATCCCAAACAGGTCTGGTGGACCAACGGCTGGGGCGTAGCTCTTACAACCGATGTAACTGCCAGCCCGCCGTTCTGGGCGTGGCAGATGCAGAATCTCGAAGAACTCGTGGGCGTCATGGTGCGGGTTCCTCCTAAGCCCAAGTCCGCCGGCGGCGCCGATGTGATCAGCATGGTGGAAGATATGATCGGATTTCGACATGCCGACCGCGATCAGGTGCCGAGTTCCAAAATAAACCCGGCGGGCGTGCCGTTCGATCCCAATCCCAGCCTCAGTTGGCAAACTGCCGCCTATGGCGGCACTGCCTATCCGGTGCCATGGCCCAACGTTTCCATGGGAGCGAGCCTGGATTATAGTTATTACCAGCCTGACAACTTGGCCTTCGTCGGCAACGGGGAGTGGCAGGCCTGGTCTTTATACGGCTCGTCGAGCGATAACGGCGTTACCTGGACGGCCTTCGCCGCCGTGCCTTCGGAGCAACTCTGGTCCGGCGGTACGCTACAACTGTCCAGCCCGGTCAGCGGGCAGATTGCCCTGTCTTCCACCAATCCGCTGAATATGATCTGGGCACCCGGTTGGGGCACGTTCGACGGCGGATTCGACACCGCCACCGCGGACAATGCGCCCTGGCCTCACTACACCACCGATGGCGGCAAGACGTGGTCCCTCTGCAAACTGGCCAACCCGCCACCGCAGCCCAACCCGTACGATCCCCGGAACAACAACGATGTGCATTACAACTCCCTGCCGAAATCCTGGGCCATCGGGATCAGTCCTTACGTAACCAGCAACATCCTGTCGGCGGACAGGAACGACCCAACCGGTAAGGCTTTCTATTACTGGGACAATTCGTTCTTTTACTACTCCAAGGACGGCGGCGCGACTTGGACTGCCAGCGCTGCAGCCGGTTTCCCCACGAACACCGTCAACGTCACCATCGCGTCAAATCCAGCTGTTTACGGCGATGTTTGGATGGCCTTCGCCCGAAACGGCTGCTGTTTAACCGCCGATGTAAACGGTCACCCGCTCTATCATTCCAGCGACGGCGGAAAGACTTTCCACACTCTGCCCGGCGTCGACATCTGCGACAAAATTGCATTCGGCCAGGGCAACAGCCCACAGACTCCGTTCATATATATTCTGGGCCGCATCGCCGGCGCCACTCGCGACGCCATCTATAAGTCCGAAGACGGAGGCCAAACGTGGATTCGTATCACAAATCCAGCTACCCAGGCCATGCTGAACGTGGCGCAGATGGAGGGTGACATGCGAACTCCGAACCTGCTCTACGTGGCCGTTGCGGGACGCGGCATCTGGTACGGGACCCTGCCGGCCACCACTCCGGCTGCTCCATCCTTCAGCGCCAAGGCGGTCACTAACGGCGCTAGTTTCTCAAATGGATTAACGCGCGGTTCGGTAACGACGATTTTCGGGTCCAGCCTTGCGCCAGCGGGGGGTGCGGCATCCGCCGCAACCGTCCCTCTGCCCACCAGCCTCAACGGCGTGATGGTCGACGTCGACAGCGTGCCCGCTCCGCTCTGGTATGTCTCCCCGGCGCAGATCAGTTTCCAGATGCCATGGGATGCGCCTTTGACGGGCACTTCCAGTATCCAGGTTTACAATGGGCTGGGCGTTAGCAACGCTGTACCCGTGACTCTCTCGCCTTATGCTCCAGGCGTCTTCGAATATTCACCCTCGGCGGACGACACCGAAGGGGTCATTACGCATGCGGATTACAGCTTGGTCACCAAGGCGTCGCCTGCGGTTCCTGGAGAGGATATCGTGGTCTGGATGACGGGTTTCGGCGACGTGGCGGTGGTTCCCGACACCGGGTTCGAGAGCCCTTTAGGTGCGACGGTGGCCGCGCTGCCTACGGCGGCTGTCGGCGAGACTGATGCTAAAGTCATCTACGCGGGCCTGACGTACGGCGCAATTGGGCTGACTCAAGTGGTAGTAACACTGCCGGCCACTCTTCCGGCGGGCAATCCGCTGTCCTTGCAAATAAGCGTGAGCGGCTCCTCAAGCCAGTCTGTTCCGTTGTGGGTAAAGCAGCCATAGGCTGCTCCGGGGGGCGTCTCACTTTCTTCTACATTCAGACGTTTGCAGCCTACGGACCCCCTACACCCACACGCTCCACCGGACGAGGTCAGGATGATCGGGCGGCGCTGCTGCCTCCAACGCTGTTAAATTACCGGGTCAATACGGGCGTTGGAAGCGTCCCAAGCATTGTGATTGGGCATCAACAAAACCGAAACGGATAGATATAATCGGAGCATGACCATCGATGAACGGCTGGAAGCCCTGACGCAGGCCGTGGAACTGATGGCCTCGATGCAAAAGGACCATGAGGCACGGATGGAGAAAGAGCGCGCGGAGGACCTGGCGCGGATGAGCAAGCTGGAAGTGTACTTCGGCCGCATGATGCAGTCGATCACGCGGCTGTCGAACATCACGGCAGTCCACGAGATCCACCTCAACGATCACGAACACCGTGTCGGCGATCTGGAGACGGGTCGGTGACCGGCGTTAGCGCAGCGGCGGCAATTCTCGGGCCGTCGGGGCGCGGACGCAGCCGGGCCAAGAGCGCGGCCCCGCTAGAAAAACGGCGCGGCTTAGCTCTCTAATAGTGCTTTTCAGGCGCTCCCCGCTGATCCCCCCTCCGGCTCCGCCCCCTCACCCCAGGGCTGTTTCCGAGCTCCCGGGAGAAGTAGAAAATCCGCTTTTCCGGCCTTGGGGCGACTGGCCGTCTCAAGATTTTTCAAATTTCTTCTCGTTACGTTTGTTATCTTTACGAGAGATTTGCTTTTGACCGCTTGCCATGCGTGTGCTACCATAAGGAAGCTTTCATGGATCGCTTCCCCGAAGCAAGTCCCGCAAATCCCCAACGGAGTTAAAACACAAAACAGAATGAGTTATACCGTATTCCTCGGCAATCTGCCTGTCTGGGTGACCAAGGATGACATAAAGTCCTGGCTCAACTCAGAAAACCTCGTCTACGATGACGTCAAGGTAATCCGCAACCCTGAAACTCAGGAATCGAAAGGCTTCGCCTTCATCGACACCCCAAACTCGGAAGAGATGCAATCCATCATCCGGCGTTTCGACCGCGCTCCTCTCGAGGATCGCCTGCTTCGCGCGAACCAGGCTCAGCCTCCGAAACAGAAGGCTCCCTTGGCCCACGCCCCAAGCCCACGGACGGTCCCCGCTGCTGCGGCGCCTCCCGCTGCCGCCGCGATCACCACCACTGCTACCATTCCCGTCACCGTAGCCGCAACCTCGACCCCAGTCGCCACCGTAGCGAACGATCGTGGTCCACGGCGTGAACGTGGCGGCAAAAAGCATAAGCGCGCCACCGGTCCTCAAGGCCAGCAAAGCGCTTTTGCCGAAGAACTAGCCAAGGCTCTGTAACCTGTAGAGATAGTCATCCACCGCCACGACGCGGGAATTTGTATTCAACCTCCCAAGCGGCCCGAATCCTGGGTCCCCGGCCTCTTCTATTCTGCTATCACCCTCTAGTTCCGGCAACTCGCATGCACTCAGTGGTATACTCAATGGCACCATTATGTAAGTAGATGTTTGACAACAAATGTATTAATAAGTCCGCTCACTGGAGGGTGATTTCGTGGACAGCAACCTCTTATTATTTCGTGCGTTCTTCGTCCTTGTGCTGGGGTTGGCTGCTTGGTACCTCAAGCCTTTTGAACTCCCCGCCCCATTTGCCGGCGCAGTCGGCGCTCTGATTGGTTTAGCTATTGTCTTCTTTGAGTTACAGGTTCGAAAGATAACTCTCAAGAGGCTGATTGGTGCCGCATTCGGCTCACTTCTCGGCATTCTGGGCGCTTACCTGATCTCCCTCATCCTGTCGCGCGCCATTCCCGCGAATCAAACGACTGTTCCGTTTCTCCAGGTTTTACTGCTGCTATGGATGGCTTACGTCGGTCTGGTCGTAGGAGCGAGCAAGGGCGAAATGCTGAATCTGGGAGCTTTTGGCGGACTGTTTGGAGGCGAACAGACCATCGGCCAGTCGTTCAAGATTCTCGATACCAGCGTCATCATCGACGGGCGCATCGCCGACATCGTGGAGACGGGCTTTCTGGACGGCACCCTGGTAATACCGCAGTTCGTCCTGCGCGAACTCCAGTTGGTCGCCGATTCAGCCGACTCGCTGAAGCGCAATCGCGGGCGCCGCGGTCTCGACATCCTGCAGCGGGTTCAGAAAATGACTCAGCTCAATATCCAGATTCTCGAGGACGACTTTCCCAATGTTCCGGAAGTCGACATGAAGCTCATTGAACTAGCCAAGGTTTACGGCTGCAAGATTGTCACAAACGATTTCAACTTGAACAAAGTTGCACAACTCCACGGCGTTCAAGTGCTGAACATCAACGAGCTGGCCAACGCGCTGAAGCCGATTGTACTCCCGGGTGAAGTGATGCGCGTCTTCATTCTAAAAGAGGGCAAAGAATACAATCAGGGCGTCGCTTATCTGGACGACGGCACTATGGTTGTGGTCGATAACGCGAAGAAAATGATTTCACGGACCATCGACATCACTGTCACCAGCGTTCTGCAGACCACTGCGGGCAAAATGATCTTCGGGCGCTTTGACGACCGCGTACATGCCGTGCATGAAAAAAACGCATCGGGCGTCGATCGCGACCACCGGCCGCGTGACCAAGCTTCGCATTCCGCCGAGAGCCGGGGGTCCGGTATCGGAGCGGCAGGTTAACCACACTCATGAAGATCTCGGTCATTTTACCGGCGGCGGGGCTCGGTACGCGCATGGGACGGGCCGCCCCTGAAAAAGGGGGCATCAGCCGCAAGCAGTTCATGCTGCTGGACGGCTCGCCCATTCTGCTGCACACGATCCGCAAGTTTGCCTCATTTCCTCCGGTTACGGAAATCGTCGTCGCCCTGCGCCAGGAAGATATCGAATGGGTGCGGGACTTGCTGGCCCAGGAGCGATTCGATAAGCCCGTCCGGCTGGTGGAAGGCGGGGACTCACGTCAGAATTCGGTCGAAAACGCGGTTTCCAGCATTCCGCCCGACACTGACCTGGTCGCAGTCCACGATGCCGTCCGGCCCTTTATCGACCATCATGCGCTGGAACAGGTGTTTGCCGAAGCCGCCGAGAACGGAGCCGCGATTGTTGGCATCGTTCCGGTGGATACCATCAAGCAGGTCCACCGCAACAAGATCCGCGCCACACTGCCGAGGGATCGCCTTATCATGGCCCAGACGCCCCAGGTATTTCGGTTCGACTTATTGAAGAAGGCGTTCGAACGGGCTCGCGAGGACGGCTTTATTGGTACCGACGAATCCAGTCTGGTCGAGCGACTGGAACAAGTCGAGGTGAGTGTCGTGCCCGGCAGCGACCGCAATATCAAGATCACCAAGCCTTCGGATATGGATTTGGCCCGGCTGTTTTTGGCCGAGGAATTGGCGCCTCGGGTCACGTCTTGATTGAATTCCGTATGGGGCAAGGCTGGGACGTCCATCGCATCGTTCCCGGCCGGCTCCTGATCTTAGGCGGTGTCGTCGTGCCTTGCGAGTTCGGACTGGAAGGCCATTCCGATGCCGATGTTCTTTCTCACGCCATCACCGATGCGATCCTCGGAGCCGCCGCCCTTGGGGATATCGGCATGCACTTCCCCGACACCGATCCGCGCTGGAAAGGCGCAGGCAGCTTGCAGTTCCTGAGCCACGCGTACGAGCTTGCGAGGGAGCAGGGGTTCCGGCTCCTCCACGTGGATTCCACCGTTATTCTGGAGCGTCCAAAGTTGAAGGATTACCGGCTGCCCATCCGCCGCAGCATAGCCGACACCTTGCGTTTGGATTTAGGCCGCGTGTCGGTGAAGTTCAAAACGGCTGAAGGCGTGGGTGCGGTGGGCGAAGGGCGGTCGGCGGAGGCTCAGGCTGTCGTGACGCTGTGCGCGGAAGCTGATGGCTGAGGAGACGCCGGGCGCGATCGGGCTACGAAAAGTCGCAACGATGATGTTACTGTGAAGGAACTGGAGAGCGTTGGGCTCAGGTAAATGATCGGAGAAATCTCCGTGAAACATTTCATATGGGTTTCGTTTGATCTTGGGGTTAAGGGCGACTAAGGCATGTATGCATGGCTCGACGGCAACGATGCCAGGGAGTGTGGCGACAGCCTGGCTTGCTTCTGGTATGAGCACCCCACTGAAGACCTGATACAGGATATTACGGAAGACCTCAATAAGAGCGTCGAACTCGATACCAAGAGGAACCGAATCTACGTAATCAGAAATGAGGGCGGCAGGTTTAAGGGAACGTTTGTATTCGGCCGCCGTCGCAATTCCCCCTGGACCGGGGTTGCCGCGACGGGTGCGCAAGAAGAGGACAATGGCTAGTTTCGTCAAGACCATCCTCACGGACACTGGCTTTGGTATGCTTAGCACGACCTTCGGGACTCGCGCCACACACAAGCGGAAGAGAAGGGAGACCTTCTGGAGACATCGAACGTCTTGCTCCCGTGCGTGTTTATACGAGACTTAACACACGTTTCGTCAAGAATCCGATAGCGGTCAAGCGCTTTGAACTGCTATTGCGCAAAGCGCATGTCGTCCGGCTACCCGACGAACCCTACCGGGAAGCCGCCCTCCCGGCAGTGATGACTTTCGCTTCGCGAAGAATGGCACTCGTCGATATGGTGCTTCGCTTAATCCTGGAAGACGTTAACGTTCGCAAACACGGACTGCTCACTTTTAATCCCAGAGATTTTAGCGATCTGTTCCGAAAGCATCAGATAGAAATGCCGTAGCTCTGATGCTACAACTTCAACAAGGCACGCAGCCGCTTCGTCTGCACCCTACTTACCGGAATCTCAGTGTGCTTCTTATCATCCATCCGCAACTGGAAACTCGACTTGAACCACGGAACCACTTCCTTGATCCTATTAATATTCACCAGGAACGACCGGTGGGCGCGCCAGAACAGATCCGGGTCGAGGTTCGACTGCAGTTCTTCAATGGTCCGATAGTTTGACTCACCCTCGATATTCGTCGCCACCACAGTGATAAGCCCGTCGTCGATGGTCGCGTAGACGATATCCTGAGCGTCGACGATGAAATTGCGGTTGCTGCTCTTCACCAAAAGCTTCGTGCGCTGCAGGCTGGGACGGCCCGCCGGGATCGGAAGCGGATCGGCCATCTGCTTATTCTTTTCGGCGATCACGCGGCGCGCTCGCTCGATGGTCACTGCCAGCCGATCCTTTTCCACCGGCTTCAAAACGTAGTCGAGCGCTTCCAGCCGAAAGGCCTCCAGCGCATACTGGTCGTAAGCCGTCGCCAGCACAAAATGAGGCAGCGGGATGTTCTGCTCGCGCAGCTTTTGGATCACGCTCATCCCATCCAGCCCCGGCATCTGCACGTCGAGGAAAACCAGATCCGGCTCAATATCCTCGATCAGCTTCAACGCCTCCAGCCCATGCGAGCCAGTGGCGACCAAGTCGATGTCCGGAAAGTCTTTGAGCAAGTACGCCAGTTCCTCGCGGGCGAGTTGTTCGTCGTCGACCAAAACCGTGCTAATCGTGCCGATCATCGCGCGAGCCAACATGAAATGTTAGTATAACTTAGGATCGGCGAAGACTGCCCTCCGGAAACCTAAGGAGAAATTGAAGTTGTCCACGAATCAGAGCGTCCGCATTGCGCCCGCGGACGGGAAATTGGGCATTCTTATACCAGGCATCGGCGCCGTGAGCACCACGTTCATGGCTGGTGTCGAAGCAGTGAAGCGGGGATTGGGCGCGCCCATCGGGTCGCTGACTCAACTGGCCACTGTCCGCCTCGGCAAACGAACGGAAGGCCGCAGCCCTTACATCCGCGACTTCGTGCCTCTCGCCGGATTGAACGATCTCGTTTTTGGCGGCTGGGACATCTACGAGGACACCGCCTACGAAGCCGCCCGCAACGCCAAGGTTTTGGAACCCGCGCTGTTGGAACAGGTGAAGGAACCGCTGTCCGCGATTAAGCCGATGAAGGCCGTTTTCGACCACGAGTACGTGAAGCGAATCAACGGCCCAAACGTGAAAACCGGCTCCAACATGGACAAGGCCGAGATGCTGATGGACGATATCCGCAATTTCCAGGAATCTACAGGCGCTTCCCGGTTGGTGATGATCTGGTGCGGATCCACCGAGGTGTTTCATCGCCCTTCCGCAGTCCACCAGACGCTGAGGGATTTCGAATGCGGCCTCATGAAGAACGATCCGGACATCGCGCCGAGCCAGATCTATGCGTATGCCGCCCTCAAGTGCGGCGTTCCTTACGCCAACGGCGCGCCCAATCTGACTACCGATACGCCGGCCTTGCTGGATCTGGCCCGCGAACGCAACATTCCGGTCTGCGGGAAAGATTTCAAGACCGGCCAGACGTTCATGAAGACCGTGCTCGCGCCTGCGTTCAAAGCGCGCATGCTGGGGCTGAGCGGCTGGTTCTCCACCAACATTCTGGGCAACCGCGATGGCGAAGTGTTGGAAGATCCGGGTTCCTTCAAATCGAAGGAAGAGACCAAGCTCTCCGTGCTCGATCATATTCTGCAGCCGCAGCTTTATCCCGACCTTTACAAGGACATGTTCCACGCCGTGCGCATCAACTACTATCCTCCGCGCGGAGACTCCAAGGAAGGCTGGGATAACATCGATATCTTTGGGTGGCTCGGTTACCCGATGCAGATCAAGATCGATTTCCTATGCCGCGATTCGATTCTGGCCGCTCCGCTGGTGCTGGACTTAGTGCTGTTCATGGACTTGGCGCAACGCGCCGGGATGCGCGGCATCCAGGAATGGCTGTCGTTCTACTTCAAAGCGCCCATGACCGCCCCCGGCCTGTATCCCGAGCATGATATTTTCATACAACTGATGAAGTTGAAGAACACGCTGCGCTGGATGCAGGGCGAGGATCTGATCACGCACCTCGGACTGGAGTACTACGACTGAGAACCTCGAAACCAGGCGAGCCGCCCAGGTTCAGGGTCCTGGTCATCGGCGGAACACTATTCATTGGCCGAGCCTTGGTAGCAGAGCTAGTCAAGGCCGGCCACGAAGTCACCGTCCTGCATCGCCACCCCAAGCACGATCTTGGTAAGAAAATCGGCAATCTGCAGGCGGACCGGAACGACCCCGAGTCGCTGAAATCCGCGCTCGCCGGGCGCATGTTCGAGGTCGTCTTCGATAACGCTTACGACTGGGAGCACGGCACTAGCGCCTCGCAAATCGAGGCCACCGCGAAGCTGGTGTCTGGCCGGTTGCAACGCTATGTATTCATGTCCAGCGTGGCCGCCTATGGCGACGGATTGAATCATCACGAAGGTGACGCGCTGGCTCCGGACGATCATCCCGATAACTATGTGCGCAACAAGGCTATGAGCGAGCGCATTCTGTTCCGCATGCATCAGCGTAACGGATTCCCGATCGTCACGTTGCGTCCGCCGTTTATTTATGGCCCGGCCAACCCGTATTATCGCGAAGCGTTCTTCTGGGACCGGTTGCGCGCCGGACGCCACATCATCCTGCCCGGCGACGGCCGGCGCTTGATGCAGTTTGTGCATGTGAACGATGTGGTGAACGCCTGTATGCGGGTGATCGAGACGACGGATACGATCGGGCATGCGTTCAATATCGCCAATGCCCGTCCCCTGGCGCAGGTGGAAGCCGTGGACGCGTTCGCAAAGGCGGCCGGTAAGGAACCGCAGTTTGTAAGAATACCCCGCGAGCGGATTATTCGCGCGGGCGGCCATCCCATGGGTCCTAAGCTTTACTTTGGTTTTTATTTCGATCTGCCTGCCATTACCATGGTGATTAATAAGGCGCAGCGGATGTTGAAGTTTAAGCCGGTGGAGTTTGGACTGGGATTGAAAGACACTTACCGCTGGTACGCCCGCGCGAAGGCATACCCGCAGCCGGATTATAGTTTTGAAGATAGGCTGATCGCCGCCGCGCCGCCCTCTGCGTTTTCGGCTCCCGATTTATAGAGACAAGGTTTTCGGGTAAGTATCTGGGGATAATGATGACAGGAGTCGTTCGATGACTATCACGTTGCCGCTTCAACCCCAGGAAGAAGCCAAGCTCATCGCCGCCGCGCAGGCAAAGGGTGTCTCGACGGACGTTCTTGTTCGTCAGGCACTCGACAAGATTATTGCCGACGCGCCCGATCTGCCTGAGCCGCGGCTTGAATCACGGCCAATCTGGGAGGTTATTGCCGACAACATGAAGGGCGTGCCGCCAGAAGACCTTGCTCTTCTGCCGAAAGACGGTGCGAGCCAGATTGATCA
>Ga0302319_10003174_pt1 | contig 34716 bp, 31 predicted proteins | sample Bog_T0_2_FD_203319 | JGI IMG/M metagenome (GOLD analysis project Ga0302319, IMG submission 203319) | Peat permafrost microbial communities from Stordalen Mire near Abisko, Sweden - Bog_T0_2 | ecosystem: Environmental > Terrestrial > Soil > Wetlands > Peat | place: Sweden: Abisko, Stordalen Mire...
TCCATCCGGGATTCTCCTTGAAGTGTGCTTGGCGGCTCACCTCTCGGAGTTTCTTGGATGGACTCCCGTAAATGTCAAACTGCTACTGCCTCCCCGGCAGAGCCGGGGGATCTCCCTTTGCATTAGCTAAGTCCAAAAACCTTGCTTGGAATTGTTCCTCAGCGCCCACGTCTACGAATGGAACAACCTTCCAATCACACGGCTCCTTGCCCGGTTCGCTTTTAATGCCGTAGACCATGCTCAGCCTCAATTATCGTCGTAAGGATACGCCTTTCCTTGTAGTATTCAATCACTTCCCAGAGTGAGCCTGCTTGCCCACCAGGACGTGAGGAATGCTGCCACGCCTTGCACCCCATTGTGCATCTGGTGCTGCTCCCCTGCTATTCAGTCGTGCACTCGGTTGCGCCCGTTCATTCCTTGTGGGCAGGTCTTGGAAACCGTTTGATTTTGGGTCGTTTCATCTTGTGCTTCGCTTGCCACATATCGTAGGTGGCTTGCAGGTCCATCCATAAACCAGGACGGTCGCCAAATGCAGCAGACAGCCTCAATGCCATATCGGCGGTAATGGATGCCCGACCGTTCACAATTCGCGACAGCACGCCTCGCGATACGCCAATGTGATTTGCCAGACGCGTCACGTTAGTATTTAAGCCTTCGATCCACTCTTGCACAAGTGCCCCAGGATGGGGAGGATCGTACATCTCCATTGTCGTCGTCTCCTGTTTGCTGACCAGCCTATCAGGAGTGGCCTTTCAATCTCCAGCACTCCCCGTTGGGGCAACACTCCCCGACATGGGCGCAGGTCATCAGGGCCGCCCATGGGGGGAGCCAGCCTGCTCACCAGGGCACGGGTACAAATACATCGCTACGTTATTGGGGTATACCCCAATTTCATGTTTTGTACCCCGATATTCGATGGGGTATCCCCGCCCTCTGGCGCGGCCTGAATCCGGGGGTAGGGGGGGGGTGCATGGTAGGCTCTCCGCACCGGCAAGCGTGACGGAGTGAGAGCAGACGACACTCCCACCAGGGCAGGTTGAGTCACAGCAAAGTTTTTTGGGTATATTGTTGGGTATATTTTGGAAAGATTGTCTGTAAGCGATTGACTCTAAATATGTTCTGGCTCCTCAGGTAGGACTCGAACCTACAACCCTTCGGTTAACAGCCGAATGCTCTGCCATTGAGCTACTGAGGAGTGCCGTGCGCTGAATTGTCCAATACCAAGGTAGCAGAGAGTGCGGAGCACGTCAAAGAATCTGCGGGATACGCCGGAAATCTCCTGCCACCGGGCCTGGTCGGCAAGTCCCTCATGGCTGCTAGCAGTGCCTCGACGACAGGCGACATGGGCGGAACCGAGCGCTGGCGATACCATGGAAGAGTGGAACAGGAGGGCCAATGTCCAGGATTTCCCGGCTAGATCGCAGCGAAGTAACCACTGAAATGGCGGCGCGCTGCGACAAGGCCCTTGCCCAGCGTGGCAACGTCCCCAACACGTTTCGGGTCATGGCCCACCGGCCGGAGATCTTCGCGACCATGCAAGCCCACTTCGCGGCGGTGATCGTTCGGGGCGGTGCTCTCCACCGGCACGGCCTCGACACGCTTGAAGGAGTTGATCATCGTTCGCACCAGCCCGGTGAACGGCACGCCCTACTGCCTGGCCGGCCACACCATCCTGGCCCAGAGACTGGGATGGACCGATGAGCAGCTTGCCCACTTGGCCGATTGGCCGCGACGCGGCGACTTTACGCCCGCTGAAAAGGCGGCATTGCGCCTGGCCGAGACCGTTACACGCGACGCCAGTTCAGTTGCGCACGCGCAGTGGCCGGAACTGCGCGGCTTCTACTCCGAGGGCCAGGTGGTGGAACTCCTGTGCGCCATCGGCCTGTTCAATTCCTTCAACCGCTTCAAAAACGCCGTGCGCATGGAGCCCACCAAGCCCGGCGAGGGCGGCTGCGCAACGCTTGAAGTCGAAAAAGCGGCAGCGAGTTAGTCTCATTCTCCTCACCGGCGAGTGATCGATTCCACGGGACGGCGGCTGCACATCCCCACTTTCCGGCCCAGAATTCGAAGGGGAGCATTCAGCCTGGCGGTTCACGCAACGATCCGATCCGGCAACCGCGGACTTCCCCCCAACAGTGATTTGTGTCATTCAACAAGGAGCTTTCTTTCCGCATGAAACTTGAATTGCCCGCCGGCTCGTTCCGAGCCTATCTGTTCGACTGCGACGGCACCATCGTCGATTCAATGCCGCTTCATTACATTGCCTGGAAGTCCGCGCTCGCCGAATGGGGCTGTGCGTTCGACGAAAAGCTCTTTTATTCCTGGGGTGGCAAGCCCGTCGACGAGATTATCTCCACGCTCAACCGGATGAACGGGCTGAACATGCCGGTGGAGGCCGTCGGCCAGCGCAAGGAAAACCTCTACTTTGACTTGCTGCCTCAACTCAAAGCCATCCCCGAAGTGGTCGAGCACATCGACGCTCAGCATGGCCGGATTCCCTTTGCGGTGGTCTCCGGCGGCAGGCGTAGTTCCGTCGTCCGTTCGCTTACAACGCTGAACCTGCTCGACAAGTTCGACACCATCGTCGGCGCGGACGATTACACCAACAGCAAGCCCGCCCCGGATGCGTTCCTGCTGGCCGCGGCCCGGCTGGGAGTGGCTCCGCAGGACTGCCTGGTCTTTGAAGACACCGACTTGGGCATTCAGGCGGCAACCGCTGCCGGAATGGCTTCTGTCAAAGTCCCGTCGCCCCAGGAAAGGAATTGAGAAGACAGACCGAAGAAGGCGGAACCGTGACCTCTCCCAAGCCGTACCTCCGCTGAGCAGTATGTGCAGGAGTTTTGATGGTTTCGATAAGCGGCGAACAGGATTCAGCTCTCTTCGATGTCGAGCACAGGGCCGCATGGGCGGTCCTGCTGGGGATTGCGGCCGTGGTCACGCTGCTTCACCTGGCCACTAACGGCCGCTACGGCTTCCACCGCGACGAGTTCCAGTTTCTCAGCGATGCCCGCCATCTTGACTGGGGATTCGTGGCTTATCCGCCATTGACCCCCTTTCTTGAGCGCATCGGGTTGGAGCTTTTCGGCCTTTCCCTGGTGGGGCTGCGGCTTTTTTCCGTGATTGCGCAGGCAACGGCGATTATTGTGACCGGATTGATGGCCAGGGAGCTTGGCGGTGGGCGGCTGGCTCAGGGCACAGCGGCATTGGCGGTGGCGCTTTCGCCGCTGCCCTTGTTTGAAGGGACCGAGTTTCAATACTCGTCATTCGACTACCTGTGGTGGGTGCTGATTGCCTACTTCACCATTCGCCTGCTCAGGACCGAGAATCCGCGCTACTGGCTGGCCATCGGCGCTTTTGTCGGTCTGGGGCTGCTGACCAAGTATTCGATCGTCTTTTTCATCGCCGGAATTCTGGGCGGGGTGGTGCTGTCGCGGGCTCGCCGGTTTCTCGCGAGCGGCTGGTTCTGGGCCGGCGTCGCGGCCGCGCTCCTGGTTTGCCTGCCCAACTTTCTCTGGCAGGTGCGTCACGGATTCATCTCCTACCATTTCCTTCAGCACATCCATGTGCGCGACGTCGGCGAAGGCCGCGCAAATGGCTTTCTTACCGGGCAGTTTCTCGTTTGCGTGAACCTGTTCGCCGCCCCCCTGTGGATCGCCGGGCTGATTGCGCTCCTGCGCGAGCGCCGTTACCGGCTCCTGGCCTGGATGTACCTGATTCCGCTGACCCTGTTCTTCCTTGCCAAGGGTCGCGATTACTACCTGGCCGCCGCCTACCCCATGCTGTTGGCCATGGGTGCGGCGGTGGGCGAGCGGTGGCTGGCTTCCCTGCCCCCGATGGGCCGTCGAACGGTGGAAGCCGCCTTCTTCTCCGGCCTCCTGGTCTTCGGCGGGTACATCTGCTCGCGCGTCCTGCCCCTCGCCGCGAGCGGGCCCTTGGAGAAGTTTGCACTCGACAGAAACGGCGACCTGCGCGAGGAGTTCGGCTGGAATGAGCTGGTCCAAACAGTCGCCGGCATTCGCGATTCCCTGCCCCCGGAGCAGCAGGCCAGCCTGGGGGTGGTGGTGGGCAATTACGGAGAGCAAGGCGCAATCGAAATGCTGGGTCCCGCATACCATCTACCCGCGCCCATCAGCCTGACCAACTCGGCATGGCTGCGCGGCTACCCGGAACCGCCGCCCTCGACTCTGATTGTGGTGGGAGTTACGGACGATTGGGTGGAAAAGATCTTCACCGGGTGCCGGCTGGCCGGGCACAACGGCAACAGGGAGGGCGTGCGGAACGAGGAGAGTCAGTACCACCCCGACATTTTTGTCTGCGGCAGCCCCCGGCTACCCTGGCCCGAGTTCTGGAAGAAATACCAATCCTTTGGCTGAAACAGTCAATAAACATCAATAGAGCAGCACCGCGACCCGGTACGAGGTGAACGAGCCCTCCACGTCCCTTGGCGGGCAACTGCCCACTTCCGCCTGCTGAAACTGGCCCGAGGTCAGCCGATCCACCAGGGCCTTGGGCAGGCGGGTCAGGTCCGAATCCTGCCAGCGCATGACGAAACTCGGCTGCTGGCTGGCCTGGGAGCCGGGTGACCCTCGATCCGTGGCGCAGGCGGCACGGGCTGCCGTCGCATCGTGCAGAACGGCCACTCCGCTGACGCGCACTAGGCCGGCAATCGCGGCTTCCACCTGGGCCGGGGTCATCGCCGGCACTCCGCGCGCGTAATCGGCCACCGCATACAGCACGCCGCGACTGGCCACCACGGCCACCCCCACCCGGTCCACTTCGGGGTTCAGCAGGTTGGCGCGATGGCCGGGCGAGTGCATCCACTGGTCGTGGATTGAAGCCGCATCGGGGCCCAGGGCCACATTCTCCTCGATCAGGCTGAAGTGCGCTCCGGCCTGCGCGGCGCGTGCTGTCAGGTCCAGCTCGCCCCCGTACCGGTGGGCGATGGGTCCCTCGGCGGCCATGCGCAGGCAATGCCGGCGCGCTGCCTCGCCCAACGCCGGGTCCCACGCGAGAGTACCGGCCCCCTGAGCGGCGCGAGCCTGATTGGCCAGCGCAACAATCTGCCCGGCCTCGGGCTGAATCGCGCCCGTCCAGCCGTTTGAAGAAGTGGCCCGATCCCCTTGCGCCCCAAGCGGCAACGCCGCCAGCGCACAGCACAAGACCAACCCCTGCCACGAGACCAAATCCTGCCGCGAAAAGCCCATATGGTCTTAGACACCACTTCGGGGCGGCTGTCGCTGTATTCTGGCTGTGCCGATGCCTTTTTTCTCCGCCTCATCGCTTCACGCCCTGCGCAATCGCGTGCGCCGCCAGCCGCTGGCCGTGGCGGGCGTGATTCTTCTGGCCGCGTTCGTGGTGGGGGGTGTGGCAGCACCGTGGATTGCGCCGCATAATCCCGCCTCCATCGACCTCCTGCACCGGCTTGAAGGCCCGTCCACCGCGCACTGGGCGGGAACCGACGAGCTGGGGCGGGACACGCTATCGCGGCTGCTGTGGGGGGCACGGCTCTCGCTGGCCGTCTCGGTCAGCGTGGTGACGGTCTCGCTGGGGCTGGGACTGGCCGTGGGCGGGCTGGCCGGCTACCTGGGCGGCTGGATCGACATCGCTCTGACCACCTTTGCCATGAACACCTTCCTGGCCCTGCCCGGCATTTTGCTGGCCATCGCTTTTGCCGCCTTCCTGGGACCTGGCTTCCAAAACCTGGTGCTGGCCCTGGCCATCGGCGGCTGGGCCGGTTATGCGCGGCTGGTGCGGGCCCAGGTGATGGCGGTCCGCGACCGCGAATACGTGGATGCGGCCCGGGCATTGGGAGCAAGCGGCTTGCGCATCTTCTTCCACCACATCTTGCCGAATATCGTGCAGCCGATCCTGGTGCAGGCCGCGATCGGCATGGCGGGCGTGATCCTGGCCGAGGCTACGCTCTCGTTTCTGGGCCTGGGCATTCCCGCGCCGGCGCCCAGTTGGGGCGCGATGTTGAACGACGCCCGGCTGCATCTGTTCGACTCGCCCCACATGGTGCTCTTCCCCGCCGCGGCGGTGGCGGGCGCCGTGCTCGGCTTCAACTTTCTGGGCGACGCGCTGCGCGACCAGCTCGACCCGCGCACGCGGCTGGAAATGGGGCTGTAGCCGGTCAATAGTCGTCCTGTTGAGTGGCGATCAACTCACGGGCAGATCGGCGCGAATCCCAAGAGTTTTCGCGACCTTTTCCAGACTGCTGTCTCGCGTCCATAGCTGCGTCCCCGGCGTAAGAAGACACGATGCGATCAGGTGCGCGTCGATGAGGCCAATGCCCTTCGAGTAGAGTGTGTGCGCTTCAATCATCTGCCGCACTTCGTTCAGTTGCGCCACTCGCACTTCGAGGAGCGATTCCATATCGCTGAGCCTTTTTTGCCGGTTGTGCAGTGAGCCCAGAGACAGCTCCGCAACGATAAAGGGGTGCATGAGAATCTGTCCCCGGCCCAGCAACTTCTCCATCCCCTGGTTGCGGTTCCGGAGATAGTCAACCCAAATCGATGTGTCGGCCAGAATCATAGGCTGTAAACCAAGCTTGCTGCTGCCCATCTTGCATTCTCAATATTGCAGTGGCTTTGCCGTCTTCTTGTCTGCGTTCTGTCCGTTGCTGCTGCTGAGAGCATCTTTCTGCCGGCTCCGAAAAATCGGCTGGCGTGGCCGCGTTCGGGGTTCTTGATGCGCCTAATCCTTGGTTTCCCGGCGCGGAATCAAGCTGTCAGCGCGCACCCGCTTGATCTCTTCCAAATCCGGTTCCGTCCCCCCGACCGCCGCGAGTCTTCGCGATGCCTCGAGGTGAATCAGCGACTTTAACGCCATCCGGAGCAAAGCCGTTCTCTCGGTCACGCCCGAAAGTTCTTGGGCCTTGCTGACCAACTCGTCATCGAGTGCTACAGTTGCTCTCATGGAACCCTCCGTTTCACCTATATTATCACCAATAGGTGTTTGCCGGAGGTGCTGGCAGGCCGCCCAAATCAAGGCTAAGGAATTACCATCGATTCGATGAAAGCAGTTGCCAAGATCGGCGTGGTCAGCGATACCCACGGTTTGCTGCGGCCTGAAGTGGCCTCCGCGCTGGCCGGCGTGGAGCGCATTCTGCACCTGGGCGACGTGGGCAAAATCTCCATTCTTGAGGAGTTGGGCAAGATCGCCCCGGTGACCGCGATCCGGGGCAACGTGGACTCGACCGGCCCGTGCGGCGAGCTGCCGGAGACCGACGTGGTGCTGATCGCCAACCGTTATGTCTACCTGCTGCACAATCTCGAAACCCTGCACCTGGACCCGGCCGCGGGAAAGTTCGCCGCCGTGCTCTTCGGTCACTCGCATGTGCCCAACTTCTACCGGCGCAAGGGCGTGCTCTATTTCAATCCCGGCTCCTGCGGACCGCGGAGGTTCCGGCTGCCGGTCACGGTGGGGCTGCTGAAGGCGGAGAAAGACGGCAGTCTCACGCCCGAGATCGTGAATCTGGTTCCGCTGCACGACGAAGAGCAGCTTTGATGGGCAGCTTTAACCTGAATCGTTCCGCATCATGGTACCGCCGCAATCCCCCTTTAGGTATCCCTCACGCCTGTGTTGGTTCAATGACACTTACTACGACGCTTTCAGCCTCGTGATGGGTCATGGAACTCAATCTCGGTCCAGGGGTGCCAGGAATGATTGCAAGAACGGAACTGTTCGGGGCGCTGCCGGCGTTTGCCTTGGTCCTGCTTTCCGCGGGAACGGTGCTGGTTCGGGCGCAGGCAACGGGCCCGCAAGCTCAACAGCCCGCAGCCGAATCCAGCACGTCAACCGACTTCTTTATCATGCCGGGATCGGACTTGGACCGGCCCGGACTGCTTCCCAGGGCAAACCTCAACATCGGCATCGGACACACCTTCGGATTCCTGAAAAAGGACCCCATCGGCGATGAAGTGACCGTCGCCTATACCTACGAAAACGCCGGAACCCATGGGTTCTTCCACACCAACTTTGGATCGCATACCGAAGCGCTGGGCATCATGAAGAACTTTGGCTTGCCCAGCACAAAAGTTGCCAGCGGTTACACCTGGGTCCAGGCCGGGCTCACCAGCTTCACCGGGACCCCGCACGTGGAGAACCGGCTCTACAGCGGCGAGGCGCTGGGCCTGGTGATCCACTTCAACGACCACAATGCCATCTGGATACAAGAGACGTACAACAAGATTCCTACCGTTCCCTGGTACACCACCAGCGGCATAGGCTACACCTGGAGCTGGTGAGGCGTTGGCGCCGCGCCGCCTACCCCCTCATGCGGGGGTTGACCCAGCGATAGACCACGTCGGTGAGCAGGTTGACCAGCACGTAGGTCAACCCAATCGACAGCAGGCAGCCCTGCACCAGCGCATAGTCGCGGTTGGAGATCGCGCTGACCACCAGGCGGCCGAGTCCGGGCCAACTGAAGATGGTTTCGGTGACGATGGCGCCGGCCAGCAGGGCTCCAAACTGCAAACCAACGACGGTGACGATGGGCACCAGCGCGTTGGGCAGGGCGTGGCGGCAGACCACGGCACGCTCGCTGAGGCCCTTGGCGCGGGCTGTCCGGATGTAGTCCTGGCCCAGCTCTTCGAGCATGGCCGTGCGCACCATGCGGGTGAGGATGGCGGCCAGCGAGGCGCCCATGGCGATGGCGGGGAGAACTAGATAACGCCAATCGATGGCCGAGCTGCCGCCGGAGTTGGCGCCGGAGACGGGCAGCCATCCCAATCGAATGGAAAAGGCCAGAATCAGCACCGGGCCCAGCGCCAGCCCAGGGACCGAGAGGCCAAACAAACTCACTACGGAAAGTGCTTGATCCAAAATGCGCCCCCGGCGCACGGCGGCCAGGATGCCGGCCGGCAAGGCAAGCAAAAGCCCAAATCCCAGCGCGGTCAGCGTCAAGGCCATGGTGTAGGGATAGCGGGCGGCGATCAGGCTGGCCACGGTGGAGTGCAGGCGGATGGAGCTGCCCAGGTCTCCGTGCAGGACGCCGGACCAGTAGTGCAGGTACTGCTGATGGAGAGGCAGATCGAGGCCGTACTGATGGCGCAGGGCGGAGATGTCGGCCGGGGTTGCGCCCTCGCCGAGCATCTGCTGAATGGGGTCGCCGGGGACCAGGTGAATGAGCAGGAAGACCAGCGAGACCACCAGCCAGACGACCGGAACCGTGAGCGCGAGGCGGGTGAGAATCTGCTTCATGGGCTGCCTTCCACCATAAACCACCTGCGGTGGGGCCGACTTGGCAACCTGACGCCAGCGGTGGGGATGACCTTGGCACTGGCAGTGCGACGCTTCGTGCGTTCATCGTCCGGACTCGAAAGAGCGGGTGATCGCGCCGATCGTCAACATCGAAGGCTCTGCACTCCGTTATGAGACCTTCGACGGCAGCCGGGCCGCTGCGTTCAGTTCGAGCTGGAAAACTGTGGTCAATCGATGAGCAGCCAGGCGAGTAGCGTTGTGAAGAGAACTGCTCCACCACAGCGGACACTACGTCGTGGCGTCATGTACCTAGCTGGATTTGCAAATAAAAACGCCGAATCGGAGGCTTCCTTCATCGAACGTTTGTCAACATAACGGCCGATGGCGACAGTGCGCATGGCTGAAGAATCTCCCCACGAGGGCTCAACATGCCGCGGAAAGCAGGCGGTTTTTAAGCGAGTTGGTTGAAAAACATCCGTAAGGGGCGAAGCCCCGGCAAGATTTTGCGGCGTATACGGCACGACAGAATTCGTGTCCTTCAGACCGGACTTTCACCACCGGCTGACAGGCATTTGAAGCATCCACCGGCAACTTCCAAGGAGACACATGACGGAACCATCGAATCTTGGCGGCACATTGACCCTTCCCAAGACTTCAACGACCGTAAAGCGCATGGGCTACGGCGCCATGCAGCTTGCGGGAAGGGATGGCGACAAGCTGGTCTGGGGCCCCCCGCGCGACGTTCCGGGAGCGATCGCTGTTTTGCGCGAGGCTGTCGCTTCCGGCGTGAACCACATCGATACCAGCGACTTTTATGGCCCGCACGTCACCAATCAACTCATCAAGCAGGCGCTCCATCCTTACCCGGACGACCTGGTGATCGTGACCAAAGTGGGCGCGCGCCGCGAGAGCGATGGTTCATGGCCGCACGCGCGCTCGCGCCAGGAGATTATCGATGCGGTGCACGACAATCTGCGCCATCTCGGCCTCGATGCGCTCGATGTGGTCAATCTTCGCCTCGGCGGCTTGGCCCAGCCCACGGACGAGCCATTCGAAGAGCCGCTCACCGCGCTGGCTGAACTCAAGCAGCAAGGGCTGATCCGGCATATCGGACTGAGCACCGTGTCTGCCCGGCAGCTCGCTGAGGCGCAGGCTATCACGGAGATCGTGTGCATTCAGAATTTCTACAACCTGGCCCAGCGCAGCGACGACGAATTCATCGATGCTCTGGCCGCGCAAGGCATCGCCTATGTGCCTTACTTTCCACTGGGCGGCTTCTCCCCGCTGCAGTCATCCAAGCTGGATGAAGTGGCAGCGTCTCTCGATGCCACTCCCATGCAGGTAGCGCTGGCTTGGCTGCTGCACCGGTCCCCGAATATCCTGCTGATTCCCGGCACATCTTCAGCGAAGCATCTGCACGAGAATCTCCATGCGGCGACGCTTGAGCTATCGGACGAGATTCTTGCAAGCCTCGACAGCCTTGACGCCACAGCCGCGTAGCATCCCATCGCAAAGCGAGCAGCGCTGGGAATGGATGCGCCGCTCCCCAGGGCGACGAGTTGGTTGCGCAGAGCCGCTTTAGAAGGGTTTTTCGGTCAGGAAGGGCTCGGGCTTCAGGGAGCCGTCGCGCTGCTTGACCAGCATCTGCACCTTGCCCTCGGCGGCATCCAGTTCGGTCTTGCAGGCCGCGGAGAGGCCTACGCCCTCCTCGAAGAGCTTGAGCGACTCCTCCAGGGCCAGGTCGCCCTTTTCAAGTTGATCGACGATGGTTTCGAGTTTCTTGAGCGAGTCTTCAAACGAGGGCATGGCAATTACTCCGGAAAAGCAGCGGGCAGCACGCTCGCAATCACTTCGGCGGCGGCCAGGTAGCGGCCGGAAGGCGCGCTGATCTGCACGCCCTGGACCAGCGGACGAACGGCCTGGAGCATCTCCTGGGCGATCAGGATTCCCTCGCGGCGGGAGGCGTCGGGGGTATCGCACTGGGCCATGCGCAGCATGATCTCTTCGGGCATGGAGACGCGGAGGTCATTTTTCATGTACTCGGCGTTGCGCAGGCTGGTGAGCGGCCAGATGCCGGCGATGACCGGGATGCGGTGGCCCACGATGCGCTTGAGGAAGTTTTCCAGCAGACGCAGGTCGAAGACCGGCTGGGTGATGACGTATTCGGCGCCGGCTTCCACCTTGTAGAAATAGCGCCGCAGTTCCTGCTCGATGTCGGGCACGCCGGGGTTGGCGGCGACGCCGATGGTGAAGTTGGTGGTGGCGCCGATGGAGTTCAAGCCGATGTCGAGGCCGTGGTTGAGGCGCCTGACGATGTTGACCAGACCGATGGAGTCCACGTCAAACACAGCAGTGGCGTCGGGATAGTTGCCCATTTTGGGCGGATCGCCGGTGAGGCACAGGATGTTGTGCAGGCCGAGAGACGAGGCGCCCAGAAGGTCCGACTGGATGGAGAGAATATTGCGGTCGCGGCAGGTGTAATGGAGAATCGTCTCGATGCCGGCATGTTGCTGAATCTGAATGCACAGGCTCTGCGCGCTCATGCGCGCCGAGGCGCTCGACGAGTCGGGCACATTGATGGCGTGTACGCCGAGGCGGGCCAGCAGCCGGGCGCCCTCGATCTCTTTTTCGCAATCGATGCCCCTGGGGGGGAGAATCTCGACCAGGGTGACAAAGGCTCCGCCCTCGACCAGCGCGCCGATGCGGGAGCGCGCCCCGAGAGGGGCGGGCGGCGTCTCGGCATTCAACGCGGGAGCAGTGCCGGAGACCGTGGCCTGGGCTTGCGCGTCGATGGCCCTCATGGCCGAGCGCATGGCGCGAATGTGGTTGGGCGTGGTGCCGCAGCAGCCGCCCACCAACTGAACCCCGGCGGCGATGGCCTTGCGGGCAAAGCTGGCCATGTACTCCGGCGAGCAAAGATAGATGTTGCGCCCCTCGACCGCGCGCGGCAATCCGGCGTTGGGCATGGCGGCCAGGGGCAGTGCGGTAGCCGCGCGCATGGCTTCGATGGCGGTCAGGACGCTGGCCGGGCCGGTGGAGCAGTTGACGCCGATGGCGCCGGCGCCCCACTCGGTCAAGAGGGCCGCGGCCTGGGCCGGCGAGGAGCCGTCGAGGCAGTTGCTCTCGTCGTCCACGGTGACCATGACCACGACGGGAATTCCGGGCGCAATCTCTCCTGCTGCCGCCAGGGCTTCGCGAGCCTCGTTGAGCGCGGGCATGGTTTCCACGATGAGCAGGTCAACGCCGTTGTCGATCAGGGCCTGGATCTGCTCGGCAAAGGCCGCTCGCGCTTCGTCCAGGCCGGTTTTGCCCAGCGGCTCCAGACGCACTCCCAGGGGGCCGACGGCGCCGGCGACCCAGGCGTCCCCGGCCTGCCTGGCCTTGAGGTTGCTGACCGCCTCGCGGGCCAGGCGCACGCCGGCCGCGTTGATTTCACGCACCTTGCCGGCCAGACCGTGGCGTTCCAGACGGAAACGGTTGGCGCCGAAAGTGTTGGTTTCCAGAATCTCCGCCCCGGCCTGAAGGTACTCCTCGTGAATCGACAGGATCATCGCGGGGTCGGAGAGGTTGAGCTCGTCGTAGCAGCGGTTGATGATGATGCCGCGAGAATAAAGCACGGTGCCCATGGCGCCGTCGGCGAGCATGGGACGGGTGGCGAAGATGTCGCTGAATTCCGGCATTCTATAGCCATGCTAAGGCAAGCGGGCCGGTCGCGCCAGCAGGCAGGGCTGCTTTGTTATACTTCGGGAGTCATACGCTTGGGCTGCACGGGTTTCTGGGCGGGCTCATTTGGCCTGTGCCGGTGGACCTGCGGCCGCCGTCTAACTTTTCACGCCGCGGCCATGGCCGCGGGCATACATTGCGCTTCGCTCCGCGCTTTCCGTCGAGGTAAGGGATTTTGAACAAGAGAAGTCTTTGGATGAGCGCCGCCGCCGCCTTGGTGGTTGCCGCCGCGCTGGCAGGCTGTGGAACTACTACCTATTTTGCTGGCCGCGTCCTGCCGCCCAGCGGGTTGGCCAATCGCGTCCTGATCGCGATCCAGAATCCCAGCGCATACACCAAGGGCGCGCTGCAGTTTGTGGACGCCTATTACGACGTTCGCTTCAGCTACAACGACAAGACGGGTTCGTTCGCCATCTCGGGATATTCCGGAGCGCTGCCGGTGACCATCCAGAATATGCCCGAGGAACAGACGGGCGTGGTTTACGGCGCCGGCGACGGCAGTTTCACGCTGATCAACTATGCCAAGGAGAACAGCGCCGGCGTAGTCAACGGCCTGAACGGCGCCTCGTCGAGTGTATTTCTGTCGCGCAACCAGTCCTATGCCATCGCCGCCAGCCAGGGCTCGCACGTGCTCACGGTGGTGAACCGCGTGACCGGCGGCAGCTATCCGCTCAGCCTTCCCGGCGTCTATCGGGTCAGCATGAACCCCGGGGGCTCGGTGGCCCTGGCCTTCGTGCAGAACTCCAATTACGTCTACTATCCGCGCCAACTGACCGCCGCGCAGACTCTGGCTTTTTCCGGCGGCCCGTCCACCTGGCCCAAGGCCGCGGTGGACTGCGAGCCGCAGAACGGGCCGGCCTGGTGCCTTTTCCAGGCGCAGAGCCCGGACACTCTGGACACAAAGACGAACACATATTATGGGGCTCCGCTGAGCTTCGACCGCCCGGTCAAGGCCGTTTTCTCCGCCGACGGCGGCACCGCATACATCCTTAGCTGCGGTCCGGAGTGCGGCGGCGCCACCGCTTCAGTGACGCCGCTGCCCATCGCGCCCATGATCTTCCTCACCAATCAGCAGTCCGGACTGCTGCCCACCACGAGCGCTTTGGCAAGCTCCATGATCCCCACCCCCGGCGGCGCCAGCAACGCGCTGGTCGACACCTCCACGCTCTACGTCGTGGGCCAGAAGTATATGCCCGACGGCTACTTCGGCGGCTACCTGACGGTGGTCAATCTCTCCACCAACCAGGTCTCAGTCCCGGCGGTTTCCATCAGCGACGGAGCCCCAGGGGCGGTGAGCCGCATGTTGCTGGCCGACGACAATACGCTGTGGATCGGCATGACCAGGTGCACCAACGGCGAGCGGGCCAACAACAATCAGTCCTACGGCTGCCTCACCATGTACAACACCTCCAACAACACGGTGACCTTGATCGAGCCCTACATTGGCGACGCGACCGGCATCGCCGGGGTGACCGGCCTGCATAAGATCTACACCGCCGAAGGCGGGCAGGTGTACATCTACTCGACCAAAGACGGCACGGCGATGGACAACCAGTACGTGACGGTGACCGGCACAGCCTATGACGTGGCCTACATGGACGGGCTGACCGACGGGAACAATACGGTTTATTAAGCGATACCGGCTCCCATGCTTTTTGGGGATGGGAGCCGTGAAATTCTCAAGAGCCGCTCTTCCATCGGGAGCCCTCCGCAATGCCCGATCTTCCCGCAGAATTCAGGTCCCAGTCAGCCGCCGACGTGCTGGCCATCGCCGCGCATCGCGACGACGTTGAGCAGACCTGCGGCGGAACCCTGCTGCGCATGGCCTCGCGCGGCCTGCGCACCGCCATCCTCGACCTGACCCAGGGCGAGGCCGGAACACGCGGGTCGGCGGAAGAGCGCGCCAAAGAAGCAGCGGAGGCCGCTACCCTTCTCGGCGTCGGCTGGCGTCAGGCTCTCGATTTGCCCGATGGCGCGGTCGAAAACACCCTCGAAAATAGACTTAAGATCGTCCGCGTCCTGCGCCAACTGCGCCCCCACGTGGTCATCCTGCCCTACTGGCAGGCCCGCCACCCGGACCACTCCATCGTCGCCACACTGGGCTATGACGCCTGTTTCCTCTCCGGCCTGGCCAAAGCACCACCTGCGGTGGGGCCATCCGCGCCTGCGGCGCAAGCCGTGAAAGAGGGCGTGGAAGCTGCCGATTCGCCCCATCGCCCCTTCAAGATCGTCTACGCCAGCCTCTATGCCGACGTGCGCCCCAGTTTCATCGTGGACATCGCGCCCTTCATCGAGCAGCGCCACCAGGCGTTGATGGCCTATCGCTCGCAATACGCCAATCAGTCCGCGGGCGGCGGCCTTTTTGTCCCCGAAGAAGAGATTCGTGAGCGGACGTTTGCCGAGGCCCGCCATTACGGCCTGCTGGCCGGGGTCCGCTACGGCGAGCCCTTCGTGCAGAAGGAAGTGGGGCTGGTGGACGACCTGACCCTTTTGCCCGTTCAATCGATCTGATGAATCTCGACCACATCGAACGGATTCTGGTGCATAATATTTTCTTATTCAAAGTCGAAAAATAATAACTTTGCGTGATGCCTTCGCGGCGGCGAGACTGAGAGCGGAGGCATAGATGACGCAGACCTGGGACCCGCAGGCGTACGGACAAAATGGGGCATTCGTGCACGGCCTGGCCGGCGGAGTGCTCGAATGGCTGGCGGCCGCGAAGGGCGAGCGCATTCTCGACCTGGGCTGCGGAGACGGCCAGCTTACCCAGCGCATCGCCGCGACGGGGGCCGAAGTCGAAGGCGTCGATGCCTCGCCGGAGATGGTCGCGGCGGCTCGTGGGCGCGGCATCGCGGCCCGCGAAGCCAGGGCCGAAGCCTTGCCCTATGCGGACGCGAGCTTCGACGCGGTGTTTTCGAATGCCGCTTTGCACTGGGTGAGCGGCCAGGATGCCATGATGGACGAGGTGCGGCGGGTGCTCGCGCCAGGGGGCCGCTTTGTGGCCGAGATGGGCGGCCAGGGCAACATTGCCGCGATTCGCGTGGCCCTGAGGTCGGTTCTTGCACGCCACGGGTTCGCGGATCGCGAAGACGGCGTCAACTACTATCCCACGGCCGATGCCTATGCCAGGCGGCTGGAGCGGCACGGCTTCAGCGTGAAGAAAATCGCGCTGATTCCCCGCCCCACGGCCCTGCCGGCAAGCGGCATGACCGGCTGGTTGCGCACTTTTCGCCGGGGCGTGCTGGACAGCCTGCCCGAACCGCTGCGCGACACGGTGGTGGAAGAGACCGCTGCGTTGGTCGCGCCGGCCCTGCGCGACGAGGAGGGCAACTGGGTTGCCGATTATGTGCGGCTGCGCTTCATCGCCACGGTGTGAGGCTCAACGGCTGAAGAACATGCGTCCGCCGACGCCGATCAGCGTCAAGGCGAAGATGCGCCGCAGCCAGACCTCGGGTATGTATTGCGCGCCCACGGCGCCGAAGTAGCCGCCCACCAGGAAGCCGGCGGCCAACAGCAGCGCGACGCGCAGGTCGGCATTTCCCTTGCGATAGTATTCGAAGAAGGCGAAGATGCCTACCGGCGCCAGCAGCGCGCCCAGCGAGGTGCCCTGCGCCTTGTGCTGGCTCATTCCCGCCAGCCACACCAGGGCCGGAACAAACAGGACGCCGCCGCCAATGCCCACCACGCCGGAAACCATCCCGACCACCAGACCCACCAGCAGCAACGTCCAGGTCACAAAAGCCTCCTGCGGGGATTCCAAGCCTTCCAAGCCCGGCCCGCGCCTTCAGCCTACAGCATTTTCGAGTCTGCCCTTTACCGAATCCGGAGAGCCAAGTGCCTTTTTCCTCAACAAGAGGCGGCCTTCAAGTCGAGTCCGAGCTTGGACTCGCTGACGGCTAAGCTCCTCTTTTCGCGGGCAGAATGCCCATTTCTCGATAAATGGGCCGGATGACCCGCCGCACGGCCGGCAACCTGGACCAGAACCAGGCAGCGGCGGCGAGAACCACGGTCCCGTTCATGGTCACGGTCCAGGGCGCGCCCACGGCTTGCGCCATGAGCCTCTCGACCAGGTTGCCGAGCGGCGCCATGTGGATGTGGGCCATGGCCGCTCCGAGCGGGGCGGCAAACGGCGTCAGGCCCCGGTGCGCCATGGTCCCGGCCAGCAGGCTGCCGAAGGGCGCCATGCCCATGAAGGCCATGGTGTAGTAGCTCATCACGCGGCCGCGCTTGTCCTCGGTCACGATGGTCTGAATCACGGTGTTGCTGGCGGCCATGCCCTGCATCATGCCCATGCCGGCCACCAGCACCATGACCATGGAGAGCCAGAACACATGCGAGAGGCCGAAGCCGATCAGGCCCACGCCGAAGACCGCGGCGGAGATGGGGATCATGGTCACCAGCCCGAGGACGGTCTTGCGGGCCGCCAGGGAGAGGGCGGAAATCAGCGCCCCCAGGCCCATGGCGCCCATCAGGAACCCCAGCGTGTGCGGGCCGCCGTGCAGCACCCGGGCGGCGAATATCGGCATCAGCACCACGAACGGCATGCCCATCAGGCTAAGCACGGCAAATAGCAGCAGAATCGTCCGGATGGGCACGAATTCCGACACATAGGTCCAGCCGGCCTTCAACTCGGAGAGCGTGGAGGACGGCGCACGCTTCACCACCGGCTCATGCAGGCGCATCATCACGAGCGAAGCAATCACCGCCATGTAGCTGATGCCGTCGATCAGGAAGCACCAGCCCTCGCTCGAAACCGCAATCAGCATTCCGGCCAGCGAAGGGCCCACCAGCCGCGCCATGTTCACCATTGAGGAGTTGATGGCGATGGCGTTTTGCAGGTCGCGCCGGTCGTCCACCATCTTGACCATGAACGACTGGCGGCCCGGCATATCGAAGGCGTTGATCATTCCCTGCATGACGCTCAGGGCCAGCAGCCAGTGAATGGTAATGGTGCCGGAGAGCGTCATCGCGGCCAGCGCCAGCGATTGCACCATTGATAGCGCTTGCGTCCAGAGCAGCACTTGCCGCCGGTCGAGCCGGTCAACCCATACGCCGGCGAAGGGCGCCAGCAGAAAGGTGGGAATCTGGCCGGCAAAGCTCACCGTGCCCAGCAGCAGTGCCGAGCCGGTCAGCCGGTAGACCAGCCAGCCGGTGGCCACGCGGGTCATCCAGGTGCCGATCAGCGAGATGGTCTGGCCGCCAAAAAAGAGCCGGAAGTTGCGATGCCGCAGCGCCCGCCACGCAAACGACATGCCGGGCATGGCGCGCGGCTCCATCTCGCTGGTGGCCTCGGCGACTTCCGCGCTCAATGCTTCTTCTTCACCGCTCAAAATTGCTTCCTCGTGGGTCCCGGAAGGGCTCTTCTCCACTATGACGCAATTGGGACGCTGATTCCAAACCGGTCCTGGATTGCGAGAGCCTGGCGCGCCCTGGTCGATCGGAGAAGAAGGCGATGGACTCGCTCACGCCATTTGCCGCGGACGGTAGCGCTCGGCTATCGTTTCACTGGAAGGCGGAGTTCGCTGCATGAGCCTCTATTGCGCCGAGGGAAGTGTCGATGCCGATCTGTCTTCCGGGCAGCTCAACGATCTGCTCTGCTCCAGCCTGGCCGCGCTGGGAGAGCGGAGCCGCGTACTCGCCGTCCCGCCCGACCAGAGCCGCATGCACTCCCGCGCCGGAGATTTGACCCGCGCCGCATGGCATTATTTTGGGCCCCGCCTGAAGGCTATTCTTCCCGCGCTGGGCACCCACACCCCTATGCGGACGGCGCAGCTTGAGCAGATGTTTCCCGATGTGCCGCTGGACCTGTTCCGCGTCCACAACTGGCGCGCCGATGTCGTGACACTGGGCGAGGCGCCGGCGGAATTCATTCGCGAGCAGTCCGAGGGCAAGCTGGATTTCGCGTGGCCGGCGCAGGTGAACCGGCTGATCGCGCAGGGCGGCTTCGATCTCATCCTGTCGATCGGCCAGGTGGTGCCTCACGAAGTGATCGGCATGGCCAACTACAACAAGAACATCCTGGTGGGCACAGGCGGCCGCGAGGGCATCAACCGAAGCCACTACCTGGGCGCGGTCTACGGCATGGAGCGCATCATGGGACGCGCCCGGAACCCGGTGCGCAACGTGCTCAATTACGCATCCGACCGGTTTCTGAGTCACCTGCCCATCGTTTACGTGCTGACCGTGGTTGGGCGAGGCGGCGACGGCGGACTGGCGGTGCGCGGCCTGTTCATCGGCGACGATGTGGAGTGCTTCGACCGCGCCGCCGAACTCAGCCTGAAGGTCAATTTCGAGATTTTGGACGAGCCCATCCGCAAGGCCGTGGTCTATCTCGACCGCGAGGAGTTTCACTCCACCTGGCTGGGAAACAAGGCCATCTACCGCACCCGCATGGCTCTGGCCGACGGCGCGGAACTGGTGATTCTCGCGCCCGGCGTGAAAGAGTTCGGCGAAGACCCGGCCATCGACACGCTGATTCGCAAATACGGCTATCGCGGCACACCGGCCACGCTTGCCGCGGTCGAGGCCAATGCCGATCTGGCCGGCGATTTGAGCGCCGCCGCGCACCTGATCCACGGCTCATCCGAGGGCCGCTTCAGGATCACCTGGTGCCCCGGAAAACTCGGCCGGGACGAGGTCGAAGGCGTCGGGTTCCAGTACGGAGAGCTGGGCAAAATGCTGGAGCGCTACGACCCGGCCAAGCTCCGCCTGGGGACCAACCGCATCGAGGGCGAGGACGTCTTCTTCATCTCCAATCCGGGGCTGGGATTGTGGGCGCACCAGTCGCGGTTCGCGGGCGCTTGACGAGGGGCGCTTAGTCCCCACTGGGTTCTCGATGTGCTGTTTGAAGAGGACGGGACTTGCCGCTAGTAAAACTGGAAGTTGACTTCCACGGTGATGATCACCGGGACGGGTTCGCCATCTCTCATCGCCGGCTTGAACCGATATCTCATGACCGCATCCACGGCGTTCTGATCCAGGCCGTAATCCAGCGTGCGCAGCACCTTTGGGTTTTGGGGCATGCCGTTCTTATCGACAACCACCGAGATCATGCAAATCCCCGCATATCTTGCCCTGCGCGCCGCTTCGGTAAACTGGGCTTCGACAGAAATGAGAGGAACAGGAGCCTTGACCGCGCCACCGACGTGCTGGGTGCGGGGAGTGCCGCCTTCGTAGTCCACCCTGGCCTTGTCATCCGGCGCAAGCACGGTGTCTTCCGGTGGTTGAGGGAGGGGAGCCAACTTCTGCTCGGGCTGGGATCTGAGCCGCAACCGATAGACCTTCTTGCCCGCTTCGTCCTTGGCCTGTTCGACGCAGCCTTGCAGGTTGACCTCCAGCAACTGGGCGACGGCAACGGGCGCGCCACTGCTTGTTCCGGGCTTGAATCGATCCGCCCCGGCAATCTGCAAGGCGAACTTGTCCAGGTCCGTGCCCAGCGGGTGAAAGAAGAAAGTGTTGCGCGGGCGGCCTGTCTCATCGACGATGACAGACAGCATGACCGTGCCGTCCGCCTTCTGCTTGCACTTGCCGGTGGAGAGAGGCGGCAGATTCAGCGGAAGCAACTCCGGAGCCTTGACTCCGGGGCCAACGGCATAAACCTTCACGCGGGCTAGCGATGCGACCGCAACCGGAGAGGGCATTGGAGCACTGTCCTGCTGCCCGAAACAAGAACTCATGGCCGCCGTTGAGAGCAACGCTATCGTCCATAACCACCGCATGACCTCTCCTCCAACTTGCGGGAAGAATCTATCGCGCTTCTAATAGAGCCTGAAGTTGACCTCGACGGCGACGCGGGCCGCGACCGGCTTACCGTCCTTCATTGCTGGCTTGAATCGGTACTTGCTGACGCTTTGGAGCGCATTCTCGTCCAGCCCGTGTCCCACCGATTTCTCGATGCGAACATCGACGGGCAGGCCGTCTTCCGTCACCATCACGGAGACGATCACGACCCCCTGAATCTTCTCGCGCCTTGCCTGATCTGAAAACTCCGCTCCGGGAGCAAAGGTGATAACGGGCGGCTTGTCATAAGTCCGCGGCTGAACGGGGCGCGATGAAACACCGCTTGCGCCCGGCGGCTGCATGGAGCCTGCCCCGGGCCTGTTGAGCGCCGCGAAGATGGGAAACGCCGGCTTCTTATCGTCGCGGAAGCGGATTCCTGCGTAGAGGCGAACAGAGACCGGCTTTCCATCCAGCGTGCCCGGCTCAAACTTGGTTTGCTTCACGGCTGCTACCGCTGCGGCATCGATGGCTGCGCCCCTGGTTTGAATGACCTGGATATCTGCCGGAACTCCATCGGCGCCGACGACCAGCGAGAGCATGCAGAACCGACCCACGACTTCCGCGGGCGCATCGGCCGGGTAAGGGATGGCCACCCGCTGAATCGCGATCGGCGCCGCAATGCCGGGACCAGCAGAATAGACTCCGTCCTTATCCGGGGCGGGCTGCGCGGCCTTGATGGGGACAGGCCCGTCTTCCGTCGATGGAGCTAATTCCTGCTGCGCCCATGCCGGGCAGGCAGTCAGCGCCAGCAATATGACCGGCCATGCCGCTTTTCGCATTCGCATCCTCGCATCGGCTCAGAGATGCCATGACTCTATCACGCCCATCCCAGTTCCCGAAGAAGGGATGAGTATTCGAAGGCCATCTCGTTCAGATCATCGTAGCGACTGCCGGCGACTCCATCGGCGGCTCTTCTCACCGCGTTGGCGGGCGATTGGTCTGATCGATATTGAAGCTGATTTCGATGGTGATGCGGGCAGCCACGGGCGCGCCGTCGCGGAGGGCGGGTTCGAACTTGGACTGCCAGACCGCATCGAGAGCCTTTTCGGTCAGGCCGTGGTCAAGCGGGCGCAGCACATGAATATCCGCCGGCAGTCCTTCTTCGGTCACCACCAGCGACAGAAGCACAACCCCGCCGTACTTCAAGCGCCGCGCCTCGTCTGTGAACTCCGCATTCGGAAAGAGGATTGCCACCGGGGGCTTGTCTCCGGGCAGCAGCTTGTAAGGATCCGGCGAGGAGGGATTGCCCGGGCCAGTCTCAGTGCCGCTTAGTCTTGAGGTGGATAAACCCGGTCCGCGTTGGCCAGTGAAAGCCGCGCGTGGAAGCGGCGACCCTGGGTAGCGCGGCAGCACCACCGGAATCGGCGGCGCGGCATTCACAAAGCGCACGTTGAGGCAAACGAGCACTGGGACAGCGGCTCCGTCTAAGGTACCAGGGTTGAAGCGCGACCGCTTGATGGCCTCGATTGCCGCATCGTCATAGGAGTCGCCCGACGATCGGACGACCCGCAGCCCGGTTGCCGCTCCATCCGCGCCGACCACCGCATTGACCAGAACGACATGGGGCCGGTCGGAGCCAGCCGCCTCGGCTGGCGGGATGGCAAGGGCGGGATACGTCAGCACGGGCAGCTTGACCCCATCTCCGATCCTGTACACACCCTCCGCATCGGGTTTGGGCGGCAAGGGCTTCACCGTCAGTGGGCCGTCCTCGGTGGAAGGAGCCAGTTCGCCCTGTGCCCAGGCGGTTCCGCCAGTCAGAGCCAGCACGAGGACCAGGAGCCCCGTCTTTCGCATCGCACATCCCCCCGTGTTCTTGCGCCGCATTCAATCTACCAGACCCATCCCAGCTCCCTCAGCAGGAAGGCGTAGTCGAAGGCAATCTCTTTGAGGTAGTCGTAGCGGCCGCTTGCGCCGCCGTGGCCAGCTTTCATGTTGGTGACCAGCAGCAGGGGGTTGCCATCTCGCTTGAGGGTGCGGAGTTTGGCGACATACTTGGCCGGCTCCCAGTACATGACCTGGCTGTCGTGGAGCGATGTCTTCACCAGCATCGCCGGATAACTCCCCGCCTTGAGATTGTCATAGGGCGAATAACTCAGCATGTAATGGAAGTAAGTGTCTTCATTGGGATTGCCCCACTCCTCGTATTCCGGAACGGTGAGCGGCAAGGTGGCGTCGAGCATGGTGTTCATCACGTCCACAAAGGGCACGTGGGAGACAACGGCGCGGAAGATTTCAGGCTTGAGGTTGACCACCGCGCCCATCAGCAGCCCCCCGGCCGACCCGCCCTCGATGGCCACGCGGCCACGGTCGCCGAAGCCCGCCGCGGTGAGGTGTTCGACCGCGGCGATGAAGTCCGTGAAGGTGTTGCGCTTGACCAGCATCTTGCCGGCGTCGTGCCAGGGCTCGCCCAGGTCGCCTCCGCCGCGAATGTGTGCGTAGGCCATGATCACGCCGCGGTCGAGCAAGCTGAGCCGGTTGGAGCTGAACCCCAGCGGCAGCGAGTAGCCATAGGAGCCATAGCCGTAGACGTAGAGGGGATTCTCGCCCGCCTTGCGCCGGTCCTTGCGGTACACCAGGGACACGGGGACCAGCACGCCGTCGGCCGCCGTGGCGTGAATGCGCTCGCTGGCATAGAGGGTGCGGTCGAAGCCGCCGGGGACTTCGAGTTGCTTGAGCAGCGTCGATTGGCCCGAGGCCAGTTCGTATTCGTAGACCGAACTGGGGGTGACCAGCGACTGGTAGGCGTAGCGGAAGCTGAGAGTGTCAAAAATCCGGTTGATGTGCGGCTGGGCGCTATAGGCCGGCTCGGGGAAGGCGATTTCGCCCGCCGGCACGGCCTCAGGCCCGTCGCCCCCAAAGCGCCAGAGACTCAGTTTGGGAAGCCCGTCCTCGCGTTCGCAGGCAATGAAGAAGCGGGCGAACAGGTCCATCTCTTCCAGCATCACCCCGTCGCGGTGCGGAATCAGCTCGGTCCAGTGGTCGCGGCCCGGAGTGGCGACCGGCGCGGTAACCAGGCGGAAGTTGCGCCCCCGGTCGTTGGTGCGGATGAACCACAGGCCGTTGCGATGGTCGATGGAGTACTCGTGCATGTCGGAGCGCGCGCTGATCAGCGTGAATGCGCCTTCCGGCTCGCCGGCCGCGAGCGCCCAGGACTCGGTGGCGGTGTGGCTGGCCGACTCCATCACCACGAATTTGCCGTCGCGGGTGCGTCCCGCGCCCAGGTTGAAGCGCTCGTCGTCGTCCTGATAGACCAATACGTCTTCAGTGGTCTGCCCCACGCAGTGGCGCCAGAGCTGGTACTGGCGCTTCTGCTCCTCGTCCTCGACGGTATAAAAGAGGGTGCGGTTGTCGGCCGCCCACACCACCGATCCCACGCGCTCGATTTGGCTGGCGAGGGTTTCGCCGCTGACTAGGTCCTTGATGTGCAGCGTGTACTGGCGGAAGCCGGTGGTATCGGTCGAGTAGGCCAGCCAGCGGCCGTCGTCGGTAATATCGATGGCGCCGATCGAAAAGAAGGCCTGGCCCTCGGCCAGCAGATTGCCGTCCAGAACGATCTGTTCCGGCGTGTCCTCGGTCGCATTGGGGGAGCCGTGGGTGCGGCAGTGAATGGGGTATTGCCGACCCTCCTCGGTGCGGGTGTAGTACCACCAGTTGCCGTTTTGATAGGGAACCGAGACGTCGGTCTGCTTCACATGGCTCAGCATCTCCTGGTAAAGCTCGTCGCGCAGGCCGGTGAGCGGCGCCATGACCGCTTCGGCGTAGGCATTTTCGGCCTCCAGGTACGCGGTCACCTCGGGATTCTGCTTGTCGCGCAGCCAGGCGTAGTCGTCCACCAGGACGACGCCGTGCAAGGGAGTCTCTTTGTGGGCGATGCGGGCGACGGGGGGCAGGGGAACGGAATTCTCGGTCATTTGATTCTCAGTGTAGTGCTTGCCGGGTAAGTTGGGGATTCCGGGGTGCGGCTTGCGGGCTTTCCAGGCCGGAGGGAACCGGTTGCCGGCCCGAAGGTCCCTGCGCGCTCCTCGCCTTTTCTCGATTTTTTGGGGCCACGGGGCGCAGACCTCAAGGCTCAGCCAGCATGACTTCACCCCGCCTGCGACGGAACTTTCCCGTCCCCGCCCGCGTACAATGAAGAGCGATGATAGGCTTTCGCCGCGTACATTCCGCCGTTTTCGGGCTGCTGTTGGCAGCTCTTTTTGCTGTTTCCGCCGTTGCCGCCCTTGCCGAACGGGTCGAGGACCTTCCCAAGCCCACCGATTACGTCAGCGATTTTGCCCATGTGCTGTCGCCCGAGGCCATTGCCCGGCTGGACCGCCTGTGCGCGCAACTGGACCACTCGCAGACCAATACGCAGATCGAGGTGGTCACCATCCACACCCTGGACGGCGTAGACCCGGCCGATTTCTCCAACGCTCTCGAAGACAAGTGGAAGATCGTGCGCAAGGGGTCGGACCGCGGTGTGCTGGTGCTCTTGGCCGTGGATGACCACAAGCGCAGAATCGAAGTGGGCTACGGCCTGGAAGGCATTCTGCCCGACGGCAAGGTGGGCGATATTGGCCGGGATATGGTTCCCGCGCTGAGGGCCAACGACTTTGACGGGGCGGTGACTCTGGCGGTGGGCGAGCTGGCGCAGGTGATCGCGGCGGATGCCAAGGTGACTCTGGAGGATGAGCCCGCGCCTGTCCGGCAGCCGGTGCGGCACAGCGCGGCGATGGGCAGGCTGATTTTGCTGGTCATCGTCCTGATCTTCTTTGGCGGCTTCCACCTGCTGCGATTTCTGCTCGGCTTTGGCCTGTTTGGCGGTTTTCGCGGCGGGCCGTGGATGGGCGGCGGAGGCTTCGGGGGTGGTGGCTTTGGCGGCGGGGGCGGAGGAGACTCCGGCGGCGGCTTTGGCGGTTTCGGTGGCGGCGGCGGCGGTTTCGGCGGCGGCGGAGCCGGGGGCGACTGGTAGATTCTTTTGAAGTTTGACGCAAGGGCTTCCCTGACCGGGAGCCGGAGGAGAAGAAGACTGTATGGGTCGTGGACTTTGGATTGCATTGGGAGTGGTTGGCGTTTTTGTTTTGGCCTTGCTGATGGTTTTTGGCAGCTATGTGAGCGCCAAGAACCAGATGGTGGCCAAGGATGAGTTTGTGAAGTCGCAGTGGTCCGACGTGGACGTGCAATTGGAGCGCCGCGCCGACCTGATTCCCAACCTGGTGGAGACGGTGAAGGGCTTTACCAAGGAGGAAAGCACGGTTTTCGGCGACATCGCCAACGCCCGCGCCGGCATGTTGAATGCCCAGGGCCCGGCAGCCAAGATCGAAGCCAACGGACACCTGGATTCCGCCCTGGGACGCCTGCTGCTGCTCACGGAAAACTATCCGCAACTGCGCTCCAGCGATCAGTTCATGCGCTTGCAGGATGAGCTCGCGGGGACCGAAAACCGCATCAGCGTGGCCCGCCAGCGCTATAACGGCGCGCTGCGCGACTACAACACATTCGTGCGCCAGTTCCCCAACAGCATCTGGGCGGGCATTGCCGGATTCCACGAGAACAGCGCGTTCTTCGAGGCCAGCCCCAGCGCCCGCACGGCCCCAGCGGTCAAGTTCTAAGAGCTGGCTCTATTCGTGGCTGAAGTGGACAAGGGAAGGATGCGCTCCGAGGAAGGCGGGACTTTCCCCGGAGCGCTTTCTTCCGCGGCCCTTGCCGCGACAAACAGTCGTTTCAGGCGCCGCCGAACAAGGTCATTCAATCGCGACCAGAGAATCGACGCTTAATTACGGGCGAATTGGTGGTATCTTCAAATTCATCCCGCATCAGCAGACGACGGGAAATACCCTTCGGTCGCAACCAGCCTCTTGGCAACTCCTTCCTTTCCCGGTTCCGTGGAGCCGGATGAACCTTGGCTCTCTTCTTGTTGAGGCCTGGTACACCTGTCGATGCGATTTCCTGAAAATGAAAGCACGGTGAGGGCACACTGATGACCAATTCGTATGAAGCAACGGATGAGAATCTTGTTCTGACTCTTGAGGAGATCACGAACCTGGCACAGGAAGAGGGCAAGCCCGCGGATACGCTGATGAACCTGGTGGCATTGATCGCCACGCGGTTCAAGACCGATGTCTGTTCAGCCTACCTGCTGGAACCGGATCGATCGAACCTGGTGCTGGCCGCGACGCTGGGCTTGCACCCGCGCTGTATTGGGACCTTGCGCATGCCGCTCCACGAGGGCCTGGCCGGCCTGGTGGCGGAACAGGTGCTGCCGGTCGCTGTGGCCGACGCCAAGAAGCATCCCCGCTTCAAGTACTTCAAGGAATCCGGCGAAGAGGAGTACCACTCCTTCCTCGGCGTGCCGCTGATCGACCGGGGGATTCTGCAGGGCGTTCTGATTGTTCAAACCAAGGAGCCCCGCGTCTTTCGGGACAACGAGATTCACATGCTGGTGGAGGCGGCAAACCAGCTTGCGCCCGTGGTGAGCGAAGCTCGGATGCTGGACCGGTTCATTGGCCCGGCCCAGGAGCGGCTTTGGGCGCTGGCCAGGAACCTCTGGTGGAGCTGGGACCCGGACTGCATCAGCCTGTTTCGCGACCTGAATCCGACCCGCTGGCGGCAACTGAATCAGAATCCGATCGCACTGCTCAGCGAGATGCCGCTGGGAGAGATCGAGCGGCGCGCCACCGAACTGGTGCTGCATAGCCGCATCAATTATGTCTATCGCCGGCAGCAGGAGTATCTTCACGCCGACCGCACCTGGGGCGCGGGAAATGCAGGCGTGTTGCGCCCCCGTCCGGTGGCCTATTTCTCAGCCGAGTTCGGGTTGCACGAATCGCTCCCCATCTATTCCGGCGGATTGGGCGTCCTGGCCGGAGACCACATCAAGAGCGCATCGGACCTGGATATTCCGCTGATCGGGATCGGGTTGTTTTATGGCCAGGGGTACTTTCTGCAGCGTCTCGATCAGAGTGGATGGCAGCAGGAAGAGTACCTGGAAACCGACATCAATCAGCTCCCCATGGAGCCGGCCATCGGCCGGAACGGCGAACCGGTGGCGGTGGAGATTGAAACCCGCGGCGGCTTGATTCGCGCCAAGGTTTGGCGTTTGAAGGTGGGCCGCTGCGACCTGCTGCTGCTGGACTCCAACGTGCCGGGGAATGCGCCCGAGGACCGGGAGCTGACCTCCCGACTCTATGGCGGAGACGGGCGGACGCGCATCCGCCAGGAATTGCTGCTGGGGGTGGGGGGCCACCGCGCCCTGAAGGCCATGGGCATCTCTCCGGGCGTCCTGCATCTGAACGAAGGACATAGCGGCTTTGCGGTCTTCGAGGCCATTCGCAGCCGCATGGAGGAAGAAGGGCTGGACTTCAACGCGGCCGCCAGCCAGATCCCCAGGGAGGTGATCTTCACCACCCATACGCCGGTGCCGGCCGGGCATGACCGGTTCAGCGCGGATTTGATTGAGGAGCACCTGGGGCCGCTGCGCGAACAGTTGGAAATCTCGCACGAGAATCTGATGGGCTTTGGCCGCGAGTATCCCACGGACCAAGGGGAGCAATTCTGCATGACGGTTCTGGGACTGAAGCTTTCGCGGCGCGCCAATGCGGTTTCTTCCCTGCACGGGGAAGTTTCCAGGGCCATGTGGAAATGCCTTTATCCGGGCAGACCGGAGGATGCGGTACCCATCGGCCACATCACCAACGGCGTTCACGTTCCGTCGTGGCTGGCGCCGCAGATGTGCCGCCTTTACGACCGGCATCTGGGGGTGGGCTGGCAGAGCCACAGCGCAGCCGCCCGAACCTGGGAGCACATTGAGAATGTGGACGACGGCGAACTGTGGGAGACCCATCTGAGCCTGAAATCCCAACTGATCGACTTCGTGCGCCGGCGGGCCCGGGAACAGGCGGAACGGCGCGGTGAGGGGCAGGCGACTTTGCAGCAGCTCGGCAAAGTGCTCTCGCCGGATGCGCTGACCATCGGCTTCGCGCGGCGTTTTGCCACCTACAAGCGGGCGAATCTGGTTCTTGCCGACATGGAGAGGCTGGGGTCCATGGTCAACGATCCCAAGCGGCCCGTGCAGTTTCTTTTTGCCGGCAAGGCCCACCCCCACGACGAACCGGGCAAGCTGGTTCTGCAGCAGATTGCCGAGATGATGCGCGACCGAGAATTTGCCGACCGATTTGTCTTTGTCGAGGACTACGACATCAACGTCGGGCGGTTTCTGGTGCAGGGTGTTGACGTGTGGCTGAACAATCCTCGCCGGCCCCTGGAGGCTTCCGGGACCAGTGGGCAAAAGGTCGTGCTCAACGGGGGGTTGAACCTCTCGGTGCTGGACGGATGGTGGGCCGAGGCCTACGACGGACAGAACGGCTTCGCCATCGGAGGGGGCAGAACTCACTCCAACTTCGATGTAAACGACAGCCGCGACGGCGAAGACCTGTATCGCGTACTCCACGACGAGTTGATTCCGCTCTACTACAACCGGGACCGCGACGGGCTGCCGAGAGGGTGGATCAAACGCATGAAGCGGACCATCCGCACGCTGGGGTGGCGGTTCAATGCGGATCGCATGGTGATGGACTACACGCAGAAGTGCTATATCCCGGCGGCGGGAGGCACTTCGAGCGAGATCAGGCAGCCTTGCTAACCCGACTTGACCGATTGGTCTGGCCCCTGCGACCAGAGTAAAATCGACGCATGTTCGCGCATAGCTCAAACCGCAGCCGAGGCCAGCAAGTGGCAAAGGTTGCACCGGGAATCCTGCTGCCGATGGTGGCCCTGGCCCTCGCCGCGCAAGCCTGTGCACAACAGCCGGCCAGCGCCCCAACAACCACCGCGCCAACGCCCACCGCGCCGGCCGCCATCTGGCAGCCGCAGCTTCATTTCAATGCCCCGCCCAATTGGATCAACGACCCCAACGGCCCCATCCTGGTCAACGGCCAATACCAGCTCTTCTTCCAGTTCAATCCCCTCGGCGACCAGTGGGGCCACATGAGCTGGGGTCACGCCGTGAGCCCGGACCTGATCCACTGGAAGCGCCTGCCCGTCGCCCTGCCGGAAGAAAACGGCGTGATGATGTTCTCGGGCTCCACGGTGGAAGACCGCGACAACACGAGCGGGCTGTGCGGGGGGGCGGGTGGCCACACCCCAGGGTGCCTGATCGCCGTCTACACCGGGGCCTCGGTAGCCGAAGGCGCCAACGGGCCCCAGCCGCGGCAGACTCAGAATCTCGCCGTGAGCCGCGATGCCGGGGCTGCCTGGACCAAGTTCCAGGGAAACCCGGTCATCGATGCCGGCCTGAGCGACTTCCGCGATCCAAAGGTCTTCTGGCACGCGGCCAGCCAGAGATGGATCATGGCCGTGGCCCTCTCCGACCAGCACAAAATCCGTTTCTACCGCTCAAAGAACCTCAAAGAATGGGAACTGGCGAGTGAATTCGGCCCTACCGGAGCCGTGCGCGGCGTGTGGGAATGCCCGGACCTGATGGAACTGCCGGTGCGCAACGCCAAAGGGGAACGCCTCGGCAGCCGCTGGGTGCTGGTTGTGAATCTCAACCCCGGCGGCCCGGCCGGAGGCTCAGCCACGCAGTACTTTGTCGGACAGTTCGACGGTTCCCGATTTGTGGAGGAGCACCCCGGCTCCGGACCCCACTGGGCCGACTGGGGCAAGGACTTCTACGCGGCAACGTCGATTTCGAATACCCCGCCCGATCAGGACCGGGTGTGGATCGCCTGGATGAGCAACTGGCAATACGCCGGCAAGCTGCCCTCTCTGCCCGGCCGCGGAGAAATGACCGTGGCGCGCAGCCTCTTCCTGCGCCAGCCCGCTAACTACCCCAGCCCCAACCCCACCCAGGAGCCGCTCTTCCTGGTGCAAAAGCCCATCCTGCCGGTCCCAGCCCAGAAGCGCTACGGAGCCGTGTTCGGCGCGCCGGCTTTTGAAAGCATCGGCGAGGCCAACGCCCGGCTTGCCGCTAAAAAGCTCTCCGGCGGCGTCTACCTGCTGCGCCTGAACCTGGACCCCGGCGAAGCGGCCGAGGCCGGCATCCGGCTGCGCCGCAGCGCGGACAATCCCAGCGATTCCGCCCAGGAAGAGGTCGTCGTGGGCATCGACGGGGCGACGGGCCGCATTTTCGTCGATCGCACGCGCGCTGGCCAGACGAACTGGTCGAGCGACTTCCCTGCCCGGGTGTCGGCCCCCCTGAAGCACTCGCAGGCGGAGTCGGTTTCGCTGGAGATCGTGGTGGACAGCAACTCCATCGAAGTTTTCGCCGAAGACGGCGAAACCGTGCTCACCAACCTGATCTACCCCTCCGCCGGCAGCCGGGGCATTTCGTTTTACAGCACGCCCACTCCTCCCGGAGCCCAACCGGCCCGGGTCCGCAATCTGGAACTGATCTCCCTCGACCATGCTCCGGCTGGAAAGTAGGACGTCGGGATGTTTCATCCCTCGTGCGCCAGCCACCCCGGCTGGAGGGCCGGTTTGTCAATACCCGCTCGACAAGGTGGTGTTCCAGGCTGCTTTTTGAGGGGAAAAGGGCGGATTATGAGCTGAAAAGCGGGGCTTTTTCAGGGGGTTCTGTTGACCACTTAAATAACGGCGCGGCCTCCTGGTATTTCTCATAATGTATTGATTCTACATATATTATTGTCTATCACAGCCCGGTGACGAGCCTCAAAAAGGGGCGTTTTCGGGGAGGGGGGGTGGGGGTGTGCCGCCTTCCTGGCCGAATTTCCCCCCCCAGCCGGAGGGTTCGCCCCATTCTCTTCTGTCTTCCAGTGTGCGCCAACAGGGGGTAATACTCCGCAAACGCCGGAGATGGAGGTCTTGAAGAACGGCAATCGTGGAATCGGGGCCACCCACCCTGGCGACGTCTCTGGTCTTGTCGCAAGGGTGGGATAGCACATCTCTTCTGTTTGCCCATGTTTTGCCGGATTCAGATTTCAGTTTCTTGTCAGCGCCTCTTCGCCGCCTTCGGCGCTGGCTTCTTGGCCGGCGGCTTTGCCGCGTGCTGGTGCGGCTTGGCGGCTGGCGCGGGAGCGGATGCCTTTTTGGCGGGCGCGAATTTGCCTGCGGCCGGCTTTACCGGCGCTTTCGCCACGACCTTCACGGGCGCCTTTGCCGGAGCTTTTGCCGGCGCCTTGGCTGCCGGCCGGGCCGGAGCTTTGACCGGGGGCTTTTGAGGCGCGGGCTTAACCTCCACGGCAGGCTTTTTTGCCGGTGCGGGAGCGGACTTGGCCGAAGTCGGGCTCGGGTGTGCCCCGACCGTAGCCTTGACCGCGGGCTTGACCGCCGGCATCGCCAGCGCAGGCTTGGTCACCGGCTTGGATTCAGCTTTTGACGCCGGGTGGGGCTTCTCCACATGGGCCGCGGCCGGGCCGGGCGCCAGTTTCTCAACCGTTGCGGGGGCCGGCTTGACCTGAGCGTGCGGCTTGGCCTGAGCGTGCGACTTCTTCACCGGGGGCGGCGCGGGCTCGTCTTCTTCCTCTTCTTCTTCTCCTTCGCCCTCTTCGGCGGCCATGTCCGCGTCAGCAGCGATGTCGGCGCCGTCAGAGATATCGGCGTCAAGATCCACCTTGGGCAGGCTGCCGCCCAGGTCGAGATCGTCGTCGCCCCCGATGTCGTCCAGATCCTCATCCTCGTCCAGACCGTCTTCCGACTCCTCGTCGTCGTCAAAAGAGTGCTCTTTGATCTTCTCCGCGCCGCGCTTGGCGCGCGGCCGCTTGATGGTCACCTGGGGCGGCGGAGCGGGTGGCGAATGAGGCTCAAGGAAGGCGCGGACTTCCTCGACGGCCGCCAGCCGGCCATCGATCAGTTCCAGGAAAACCCCATCCACAATCTCGCGGTAAGCAGCCAGCTCGGGGGTAATGCGCATCTCCTGCATCAGAGCGTGGGGGATGCGCTGGCGGGCCTCGGGCCACACTTTAAGAAACAGGTTAAAGCGTTCCTTCACGGCCGGATCTGCGCTCGTAAACCCAAGCCATAGAACAGCTTCCGGATCATAGCTCATAAAGAGCTTGAAGCTTGTCGAGGCGGTGGAATTCTCCTTCGCCAGCAGCACCTTGGCAAATCCGGCAGCCAGCGCATCCAAACTGTTCCACTCCTGCACAAACCCTGGCCGCAGCATCAGCTTCTTGAGCGCCGACAGGTCCTTTGCGGCCAGCTTTGCGGTCAGCAATTGCATCTGCGCCGCCGACATGTCGGCGTGGACCCCTTGCACCAGCAGTTCCACCGCCAGGCTGTGCAGCGCCTTGAGCTTTTCCTCGTCCGCCTTGGCAGCGGTCCAGGCCGGGAACAGCACCTTCATCCAGCCCGCGGCTTCCAGCGCCTGAAGAACCTTCAAGCCCTCTTCCTCGTGGCCGATCTGCTCCAGTTCCTGTCTGCGAGCCCGGTCGGAGAGGTGTTCAATGACGCCCTCTTCCCTGGCGTTCTCATAGCGGGTGCGGGTCTTCTGGTCCAGCTCCCATCCCAGTCGCGCATGGTACCGGGTGGCGCGAATCAGCAGCGAGGGCTCCTCCAGGAATCCATAGTTCGACACCAGGCGCAGGGTGCGCGACTCAATGTCCGCCGCCCCGTTCATGGGGTCCATCAGCAGGCCATACGATCCTTCGTTCAAGGAGATGGCCATGGCGTTGACGGTGAAGTCGCGGCGGCGCAGGTCGTCCTGGATCGAAGCGGGATGGAAGATCGGCTTGCCCGGTTTGGGGGGGTATTCCACGCGGTGGGCGCTCACAACGTCCACCCGGACCGTGCCGGGAAAACACAGGTAAAGAGACCGGGAGGCTTCGTCTTCGCCCCACACATTGCCGCCGAGTGTCTCGATTGTTTTCTTGAGCTTAAGGGCATTTCCATGCACCGCTACCTCAAGATCGCGCACCGCGTGCCCGCTGGTCAGGTCGCGCACCGCGTCCCCGGTGAGAAAGAGGATCGTACTGGCTTCGCGCGCTGCCTCGCGCATTTGACGAAGGGCGTTCTGCTGATCGGCCGAAAGCCGGTTCTCCAGAAGATAGATGTAGTCGGGCATTCCGTTTCCTGCTTCCGTCTTCTAATTCCTCAGCCAAGTGCCTGATGCTGTTGCGCTTACGGCGCAACCCGGGCATTGGTTGCAAACCAGTACCTTAACACAAGTCGGCACGGTTGGCTAGGGCGCAATGCACTGCTGTTGCGGCTTTTCTTTCCCGCAGCTCGGCGCGCCGTGCGACAATCCAGTGCGATGGCCTCTGCCCGCAAACCGGTGATCGTACGCAAGTTCACGCGGGACTGGTGCGCGGGCTATGCCGGGGCCGGATTCGGGCAGGATGCGGCGGAGCTGGAGATTCTGGATCTGACCGGCAAGGTGCTGCGCATGGGCTGGGAGCAGGTGAAATGGGTCTGCTATGTGCGCGACTTCCCTGCCGGCGAGCAGGCCAACCCGGAACGGCTGCTGCACAAGCGGTTCGCCATTCGCCCCCGCTCCCCCGGCCTGTGGCTGCGGATGACCCTGACCGACGGCGAACTGCTGGAGGGCCTGGCGGCCAACGACCGGTCCCTGGTCGAGGGCCCGGGCTTGCTGCTCACCCCGCCCGACACCCGGTCAAACACCCAGCGGGTCTACGTGCCTCGCCAGGCCATTCAAAGCCTGGAAGTGGTGAGCCTGATCGGCGCCGCTGCCCGCAAACGGACTGGCCCGCCGGTCCTGCAGCCCGAACTGTTCCCCGGCGAGCCGGATACGGAGTAATCGGAAACCCAACGCGAACAGGATGACGAACGGCGCGGCCTCTACCCCAGGGGCCGGCTGGACCGTTTCACGCCGACGAATTCCGGGCGAAAAGCTCTTGGGAATGGAGTGCTCTTGAAGACCGGGAATTTTGGCTGCCCACCATGGGTTCCCAAACTCGATATTTCTCAGCAAAGTAGCAATTTTTATAGGCCATCACTGCTGTCCGGTTAACGGCTAACTCACTCCCTGCAACGTTCTGATCTGCAGAGGTTTGCGGGCGTTTTTAGGTGGTGTCGATTTGAAATTGCCGCGATGCTGATTCCAGAGATTGTCTCTGGAGG
>Ga0302319_10003176_pt1 | contig 34712 bp, 35 predicted proteins | sample Bog_T0_2_FD_203319 | JGI IMG/M metagenome (GOLD analysis project Ga0302319, IMG submission 203319) | Peat permafrost microbial communities from Stordalen Mire near Abisko, Sweden - Bog_T0_2 | ecosystem: Environmental > Terrestrial > Soil > Wetlands > Peat | place: Sweden: Abisko, Stordalen Mire...
GGAAGGCGGCGATGAGCTGCTCATCCCCGCAATAATGCGCCAGCACCCTCAGCTCGATCTGCGAGTAATCCAAGGCCAGGATCAGGTCGCCGGGCAGGCCTGGCACGAAGGCCTTGCGTATCTCGCGCCCAAGGTCGGTGCGGATGGGGATGTTCTGCAGGTTAGGGTCGCTGGAGGAGAGGCGCCCCGTGGTGGTGACCGCCTGGTTCCAGCAGGTGCGCAGGCGCCCGTCCTTGGGATCCACCAAGCGCGGCAACGCTTGTAGATAGGTGCCAGAGAGCTTGGCCAGGGCGCGGTGCTCGAGCAGGTCGCGGGCGATGGCATGCTCTTGGGCCAGCTCCTCGAGCACCTCATTGTCCGTGCTGTAGGCTCCGGACTTGGTCTTGTGGGCGGTGGGGAGCTTGAGCTCATCAAAGAGCACCTGAGCCAGCTGCTGGGGCGAATTCAAGTTGAATTCCCTGCCCGCCTCCCTTTGCACGCGCGCGGACAAGCCCGCCATCATCTTCTGCGCCTTGGCCTCCAGCTCAGCGAGCACCTCGGTGTCCAGCTTGATGCCGCGCCGCTCCATGGCAGCCAATATGGGGGTCAGCGGCGCCTCCACCTTGGACCACAGCTCCTGCAGGCCGTCGGCTTGGATGCGCTCTCGCACGGGCTGGGCCAGGCTGGAGGCCAGCATTGCCTGGCGCGCCAGGCCTTCCTTGTCCACAAAGAGCTCTCCCTGGCCGGCTCCCGCGCCCGGGTCATCCCCAGCGACCTGCCCCAGCATCTGGGCCAGGTCGGAGGGCGAGCGCAGGTTGCGGCCGGGATGGATGAGATAGCCCGCCACCTGAAGGTCAAAGCAGGCCGGCAGCTCCTCGGGCTTAAGGCCCAGCTCGAGCAGCCAATCCAGGAAGGGCTTGCTCTCCCAGAGCGCAGGCAGAGGCAGGCCCAGGGCCAGGGCCTTCATCGCTGGGGCCTGGGGCAGGGGCTCCAACAGGGCAGCCTTGTCCCTGGCCGCCAACAGCAGGCGCTCGGGCTGCGGCATGGGATGGGCCAGCAGGGCCAGGTCCCCGCGCTTGGCGTGGCGATGCGCCCAGGCCAAAGCCGCTTTAACGTCTGAGAGCTGCTCCAGCTCCAGCGGCTTCTCCTTGGCTGGCCGGGGCTTCTTGCCGGCGCCGGAGTCGGCTGAAGCTTTTACCGCTGAGGTGCCCGCCTCCGCTAAAGCTACGGCGGGACTGAAAAGAGCCACCAGCTTGGTGAAGCCCAAGCCCTTCAGTTCCGGGGGCAGCGAGGCCATGGGCGCGGTCAGCGCCAGCTCGGCGAAGCCCTTCGAGAGCGGCACCGTGTCCACCAGCACGGCGAGGTGACGGCTGGCGCGGGCCTGCTCGGCGAATTCTTGCAGGTTCTGCGAGAGCTTGGGCTTGGGCATCTTGGGAGCGGCCTTGAGCACGGCCTCAAGGTCCGCATAGCTGGCCAGTAGCTGGGCGGCGGTCTTCTCGCCGATGCCTGGCACGCCCGGTATGTTGTCGGCGCTGTCGCCCATCAGGGCCAGCAGGTCCGGGATCTGCGCCGGGCCCACCCCAAAGCGCTCCTTGACCGCCTCGGACCCGTAGAGCCTGGCCCCTTTGGGGTTCTCGCGATAGACCTCCACCCCGGGCCGGATGAGCTGCAGGATGTCCTTGTCGGTGGACATCAGCACCACCTGGCAGCCGGCCTCCAGGCCCTGGCGGGCCAGGGTGGCCAGCACGTCGTCAGCCTCAAAGCCCTCCTTCTCCAGCAGGTGCCAGCCGGCCTGGGGCACCAGCGAGCAGATCAGCGGCAGCTGGCTCTTGAGGGACTCGGGCATGGGCTGGCGCTGGGCCTTGTACTCGGTGTGCAGAACATCGCGGAAGGTGGGGCCCTTGGCATCCCAGGCCACCACCGCATAGTCGGGCTTGAACTGGCGCTGGGCGCGCAGCAGCGCGCTCAAGAAGCCGAACACCGCATTGGTGGGCCGGCCCAAGGCGTCGCTCATCTCTGGCACGGCATAGAAGCCCCGATAGGCATAGGCCAGGCCGTCGATCACCACCAGCTTCTTTGTCCGCACATCGCCCCCTTGGCTCTTCATGCTCCCCCCAGGCTCCAATCAAGGTTGATGCGCCCCGTGGTCTGGAAGAGCGCGCAGCGCGCATCCGCCACGATCTTGGGATGATGGCGGCTGTGATAGTGATGCAGGGCTTCTTGGTCGTCAAAGTCCACATCGATGCGGTGGAAGAGCCGATAGCGCAGGCGGCGCCAGGCGCTGTTCGAGGGGTGCGGGGCGCAGCGGATGCGCAGGAGCTCCTCAAGGGCAGGCCGCAGGGATTCGGTGCGCAGGAGGCCAAGGCCAGAATTAAGATAGCGCCAAGGGGAGACCGAGCCATAGCGCTCCTCCTCGAAGGCAAAGAGCCCGGCTTCAGCCTTATCCGGCCAGCGGAAGCGCTCGGCATTGTAGACCATGTCCGCGCCGGGGTAGCAGGCCCCGGCCTCGGCCACCAGGCCTTCCAGGGGCCGCACGATGAAGACATCGCGCGAGTCAGCCATCAGCACCCAGGGGGTGGCGATGCCGGGCAGGGCCTCCTCCAGCAGGGCCTCATACTTCTTGCGGAAGTTGAAGCGGGCGACGCTTCGGCCGACCACCTTGAGGGGATAGCCCCAGGCGCGCGCGCTCTGCTCAAAGAGGGTCTCGAAGGGATAATTGGAGAAGCACACCAGGCTGAGGTCGGCCAAGGGGCGAGCGGCTCCGCTGCTCGCCAAGAACCCCTTCTGCCGCTGCCACACCGCATCGCCCAGGGGATGGCGCCGAGCCTGCTCGGGCCCGCCCCAGTGCCCATTGCAATGCAGCAGGTAGGGCTGGGTCTTGGTGATCGGGTTCAAGAAGCTGTAGCCCATGGGCAAGCTGGGGTCATCCTTCATCATCGCGGGCCTCCTCGGCTCTGTGGCCTTGCCAGGCATCCTTGAGCAGGGCCCAGCGGTAGCGCGCCTGGGCCAGCCGCATGGCCAGCTGGCAGCGCAGGCCCTTGCCAGCCTTGCGGCTGGCTTTGAAGTCCTCCTGCGCCTGCTTCCCCTGCAGGCGCACGCGCGTGGCGCGGAAGGGCATGCCCAGCACCTGGGCCTTGTTCTCCAGCAGCACGAAGCGCAGCAGGGTCTCAGGCGCCAGAGGCCGGGGGCCAGCCTGGCAATAGGCCCGCGCGCGCTCCAGGCGCTTTCCATAAGCTGGGTAGATGCCGCGCCCAGCCACGGCAAGCCGGTCATTGCGGCCGCTCCACCATTGCCAGTCCGGGATGGCGCAGGCCAAGGGCTGCCGTGCCGCGTGGCGGACGATGGCTTCGGGCAGCCGGTCATGGTAGAGCAGGTCGGGCCGGGCGAAGGCGCAGATATCCGGGGCATAGGCCTGAGCCAGCTCGGTCACGCGCTTGAGGGAGTGCAGCTGCAGCAGCAGATTCTTGAGCGAGCCGCCCTGGTCATCAAAAGCGTTGCCGAAGGAGCAGAGCTCTGCGCCCAGGGCTTGGTCCGGCCCATCCTCCGGCGATTCCAGCAGGCCCTGATGGCCGCGGATGAAGCCGTAATTGCCAGGATCCAGGCTGCCCTGCTCCCCCGAGCGCGGGTTGACCACCTGGTCCTGCTGGTAGAGATGATAAAAGACCTTCAGCTCCCCGCAAGCCGCGAGCGGAGCCATCACATTCTGCTCCAGGCTAGGGATGGTGATGGAGGAGCAGCGGGGGATGCCAAAGAGGCAGAGCGCTATTCTCATGGCCTGCCCGCGACCAATTGGCCGAGCAGCGCCTCAAGCCGGCCCAGGTCCACCTCTACATCGGCGTAGTGGCTGTGCAGGCGGGGCGTGGGCGAGGCGCAGGGCAGGCAGGCATAGGGCAGGCCCAGAACGTCGCAGGCGTGGTAGAAGGACAGGCTGCGGCGGGCCAGCTCCACCGTGGGCTTGCCCTCCCTGTCCTGGTCGCCCAGGCAGTCCTTGCGCAGCTCGATCAGCAAGCCTGGCCGGGGCATGAAGAGCAGGTTGGTGAAACCAGCCCCATGCAGGCCCAAAATAACCGAAGCTTGATTGAAGAGCGCCACCTGCTCCCCTGCCCCCAGTTCTTCGGCGATCACCTTCTCAAAGCCGTGCCGCTCGAGCAGCTGCCAGAGCGCTTCTTCATTCACTACTTTGCGGTAGCGAGCCTTGGCGCGGCTGATGTAGAGCCGGCGAGTGCCCTTGGCCCCATCCGGGATGAAGGCCCTGCGGATGGCCTCCAGCATCTCGGGCCGGTGATAGTTGTGCGGCCCGTTGAAAGAGGGCAGGTACAGCCGCGGCGCCGCCACGCAGGTCTTGGGCGCTAGGTAGGTGACATCCTGGATGCCCAACAGCTTGAGAGAGTATGCCACATAGGGCTTGTGATGGCGCTCTGCCAACAAGAGATGGAAGCGGCCCAGCTCTTGCCGCGCCAGCAGGATGCGCGGCAAAGCATCGAAGAACCAATGGAAGTACTCGTGGGACCAGTGGTCAATGGCCGAGACCAAAGGCAGATCTTGCGGCACAGCCACCTTGGGCCGCGCCAGGTAGCGCAGGCGGCGCCAGGGCGTGTACAGGGCCAGCATGTCCGGCGCGCGCAAAGATTGGGGCAGCAGGCTCAAGCCGCGAAAGGCAGCGCCATCCTCGTGCAACACCACATCCTCAAGCCGCTCCACGGCCATCCCAGGGATGCGCGTCCCCACACCAGGCTCAAAGAGCGCCAGGCAGCGCGGCTCCAGCCCCTGGGGCGGGCGCTTGCGATAGATGAAGGGCTGAAGAAGGCTTGCGTCCACGCGGCTCCTCAAGCGTCCAGCAGGGGGAAATGGCAAGCAGCTTTGCGTCCAGGGGCTAAGCTCCTGAGCTCAGGGGCTTCTGATCTGCAGCGCTCGCTGGCCATGGGGCAGCGGGGATGGAAGCGGCAGCCGGAGGGCGGGTCGGTGGGCGAGGGCGGCTCGCCCGCCAGCCCCGCTTGCCCCGCCGAAGCCTCAGGCCCCGCCCGCCTTCGCCCTGCGGGCTTCGGCGGGGCAAGGGGATGCGGCGGCACGGCAGCCAGCAGGGCACGCGTGTAGGGGTGGGCCGGGGCGGCCAGCACTGCCTCAGCCGGGCCCTGCTCCACCACCTGGCCAAGGTACATGACCATCACCCGCTGGCAGAGGCTCTGCACCACCCGCAGGTCATGGCTTATGAAGAGCAGGGCCAGGCCCTGCTCCTTGCGGATGCCATCCAGCAGGGCCAAGACCTGGGCCTGCACCGACAGGTCCAGCGAGCTCACCGGTTCGTCCGCCACCAAGAATTTTGGCGAGCTGGCCAGGGCCCGGGCGATGCTCAGGCGCTGGCGCTGGCCGCCCGAGAACTCATGGGGATAGCGATCCAGGCTGCTCTGCGGCAGCCCCACGCGGTCGAGCAGAGCAGAGGCAGCCAAGCGGCGCGGGCCAGAGCCCAGGCCCTGCAGGGCCAACAGGCTCTCAGTGATGGAATCCCAGGCCTTGAGGCGGGGGTCCAGAGAGCTCTGGGGGTCTTGAAAGACCATTTGCGCCGCGCCGCGCTTGCTGCGCAAGGCCGCAGAGCTCAGGCCCAGCCAGTCATCGCCCAGCAAGCGCAGGCTCCCGGCATCGGCCTGTTCAAGGCGCAACAGCAGGCGGCCCAAGGTGCTCTTGCCACAGCCGCTCTCGCCCACCAGGCCCAGGGCCTCGCCCTCAGCCAGGTCAAGACCCACGCCATCCACGGCATGCACCAGCTTGTGCCCAGCCAGTCGCTCAGGGTCCGGCACCTGGTAATGCTTCACCAAGCCCCAGGCTTCAAGAAGCATGGCTCAGCTCCTCGGCTAAGAAGCAGGCAGCAGCATGCCCGCCTGACAGGGGGCTGAGCAAGGGCTGCTCCTGCGAGCATCGCGGGACCACATGGCTGCAACGGGGAGCGAAGGCGCAGCCGGCAGGCATGCTGCCCAGCTCTGGAACCTGGCCCTGCAAGGGCTTGAGCGCTTCGCCAGCGCGGGGCAGGCAGGCCAGCAGTCCCTGGGTGTAAGGATGCGCCGAGTCGCTGAGCAGGCGCCGCGTGGGGCCCTGCTCGACCACCTTGCCCGCGTACATCACCGCCAGCTGATCGGCAGAGCGGGCCACCAGGCTCAGGTCATGGGTGATCAAGAGGATGGAGAGGCCGCGCTCTTGCTTCAGATGCATCAAGAGGTCGAGGATCTGTGCTTGCACGGTCACGTCCAGGGCCGTGGTGGGCTCATCGGCGATGAGCAGCTGAGGGCCGCAGGCCAGGGCCATGGCGATCATGGCCCGCTGGCGCATGCCGCCAGAGAACTGATGGGGGTACTGGCGCGCTCGGAGCGCGGGCTCGGGCACGCCCACCTGGGCCAGCAAGCTCTCAGCAAGGCGCATCCCAGCCTCGGCGCTCAAGCCCTGGTGCACCCGAGCCGCCTCAGCCACCTGGTCGCCGATGCGAAGCACGGGGTTGAGGCAGGTGGAGGGGTCTTGGAAGATCATGGCCACTTCCCTGCCCCGCACTTGGCGCAGGCCCGCCTCATCCAAGGCTGTCAGGTCCCTGCCCTGCCAGAGGATGCGCCCACCCACGCGCCGCGCCCCGGGCGGCAGCAGGCCGAGGATGGACAGGGCGCTCAGGCTCTTGCCGCAACCGCTCTCGCCCACCAGGCCCAGCACCTGGCCCGGCTCCAGCGCCAGATCGACGCCGCGCACCGCCAGGGCAGGGCCCTGGGCCGTCTTGACCTCTATCTGCAGGCTCTCTAACTTGAGCAGGGGCACGGCGGGCTCAGAGCTTGCGGGGGTCGAGCGCTTCGCGCACGCGGTCCCCCACCAGATAGACGGCCAGCATGGCGGAGCAGATGGCCAAGGACGGGAAGAGGATGAGCCACCAGCCGTCGCTGATGTAATCGCGGCCCGAGCTCAAGATGCTGCCCCAGCTGGCCGTGGGCGGCTGCACCCCAAGGCCTAAGAAGGAGAGGCCGGATTCCATGAGAATTGCGCCCGAGACCCCAAAGGTCAGGGACACGTAGACCGGGCTCATGGCATTGGGCAGCAGGTGGCGCGAGATGAGCGACAGGGGCTTGAGCCCGGCGGCGCGGCCCGCCATGACGAATTCCCTCTCCCTCAGGCTGAGGATCTCGGCGCGCACCAGGCGCGCCATGTCAGTCCAGCCGGTCAGGGCGATGACCAGCACCACGTTGAAGATGCCAGGGCCCAAGAAGACGATGAGCGCCAGCACCAAGAAGAGCGTGGGCACGCAGAGCAGCACGTCCACGCTGCGCATGATCAAGGCATCCACCCAGCCGCCCAGCCCGCCGGCCAGCGCGCCCAAGCCCACGCCGATGAGGGCCGAGAGCGCCACGGCCAGGGTGCCCACGCCCAGCGAGACGCGCGCGCCAACCAGCATGCGGCTGAGCACGTCGCGGCCCAGGTCGTCGGTGCCCATCCAATGGGCAGCCGAGGGGGCCTGCAGGCGCTCCGCCAGCACCTGAGCCGCAGGGTCAGCCGGCGAGAGCCAGGGCGCGGCCAGGGCCAGCAGCACCAACAGCGCCAAGTAGAGCATGGCCAACCTGCCCAAGCGCGCGGCCATCAGTACCTCACCCGAGGGTCGGCCAGGGCATAGCCAATGTCAGCCAGCAGGTTGCCAGCCAGCGTGAGCAGGGCGCCCATGAAAGCCACGCCTACCACCACCGGGTAATCGTAGTTGATGGCAGACTCATAGGCCAGGCGGCCCATGCCGGGCCAAGCAAAGATGCTCTCGATGATGAAGCTGCCGCCGATGAGGCCCGGCAATTGCAGGCCCAGCAAGGTGATGAGGGGGAGCAGGGCGTTGGGCAGGGCATGGCGCCACAGCACCCGCTGCTCGCTCAGGCCTTTGGCGCGCGCCGTGCGGATGTAGTCCTGATGCAGGGCTTCGATGAGGCTGTTGCGCATGAACTGGGCTGTGGCCACCCAGCTGCCAAAGGCGGTGACCGTGATGGGCAGCAGCATGTGCCAGAGCACATCGGGGATGAGGCGCCAGAGCGGGGCCTGCTCGGCCCAGGGGGAGCTGAAGCCCGAGATGGGCGCTATGCCCCACCAGGCGCCCAGCACGGCCTGGAGGAATAGGGCCAGCACGAAGGCCGGCAGGCTGTAGGCGATGAAGCTGGCCAGGGTCGAGCTGCGGTCGAACCAGCCCCCGCCCTTGGCGGCCGTCAAGAGGCCAAGGGGGATGCCCACGCCATAGGCGATGAGGAAGCCCAGGCCAGAGAGCAAGAGGGTGGCGGGCAAGACCTCCAGCACCTTCTGCATGACAGGCCGGCGGTCCTTGAAGCTGACGCCCAGGTCGAAGCGCGCCAAGCGGGATAGCCAAGCCAGGTACTGCTCAGGCAGGGGCTTGTCCAGGCCATAGAGCGCGCGCATCTCTTGCACGCTCTCGGGCGAGATGCGCGGGTTCATGCTGGCCTGGGCCTGCACCGGCGAGCCGGGCGCCAGATGCACAATGCCAAAGGTCAGCAGGGAGATGCCAAACAGCAGGGGCAGGGCCAGGGCTAGGCGGCGAAGGATGAGTCGCTTGAGCATGGCTTAGGGGTAGAGCTGGAAGGATTTGGGCACATACCAGCGAGTGGCCCAGTACCACGAGACCCCCGTGCTGGTCTCGAGCAGCCCTTTGAAGCGCCGGTTGAGCGCGAAGAGGTCATCGGGGGCGAAGAGGAAGGCCATGGGCTCGTCAGCAGCGATGAGCGCATGCAGGCGCCGATAGATGGCGGTGCGGGCCGCAGGGTCGAAGGTGGTGCGGCCCTGCTCGAGCAAGCGGTCAGCCTGGGCGCTCTTGTAGCCGATGAAATTGAATTCGCCCGGATGGGTCTTGCTCGAATGCCAGATGTCATAGAGGTCAGGGTCAAGCCCCAGCTGCCAGCCCATGACCACAACATCAAAATTCTTCTTGTCGATGTACTGGCTGACCAAGAGGCTCCAGGCGAGCAATTGCGGCTGGGCCTCGACCCCTATCCGCTTGAACTGCTGCTGCAAGACCGTGGCGACCGCCTCGCGCACAGGGTTCTCCTTGTTGGCCAGCAGCGCGAAGCTCAGGCGCTTGCCAGCCTTGGCGCGGATGCCATCGGCTCCCGGGACCCAGCCCGCCTCATCCAAGAGCTTGGCTGCCGCGCTCAGGTCATAGGGCACCGCCTTGACAACCTTGTTATAAGCGGGCATGGCCGGGGAATAGGGCCCGGTGCAAGGACGCCCCAGGCCTTGCAAAATGCCATCGATGAGCGCTTGGCGGTCGATGGCGCGCGAGAGGGCCATGCGCACCCGCTTGTCATTGAAGGGCGCATGATCCAGATTGAAGCCCAGATAGGTGTAGGTGCTGGTGCTCAGGTAGCGATGCTTCGCCAGAGTCTTGTCGAAGAGCGCGCCAGAGGTCTGGTGCATGTACTGGTCGGGCGAGAGGGAGATGCTATCAATGCCCTCAGACTTGAGCTCCAAGAGCCGGCTGCCGGCCTCAGGGATGATACGCAGCAGGTAGCGCTGGATGTGGGGCTTGCCCTCCCAATAGTCAGGGTTGGCGGCCAGCTCTATGCTCTGGTTTGGGGTCCAACGCACAAAGCGGTAGGGTCCCGTGCCAATGGGGTGCTTGTTGAAGTCGGCCTTGCTCAAGTCCTGGCCCTTGAGCAGGTGCTCGGGGATGATGCCCAAGCCCCAGCTCTCGAGCGCCGGGGCAAAGGGCCTCTTGTAAGCGACCACCACGGTGAGCGGGTCAGGGCATTCCACCTTCTCCACCAGCTCAAAGGGCCCCTTGCGCGGGCTGGCCAGCTTGGGGTCCTGCAGGGCTTGGTAGGTGAAGGCCACGTCCGCGCTGGTGAAGGGCGCGCCATCATGCCATTTGACGCCCGAGCGCAGATGGAAAACGATGCGCTTGCCGCCCCCTTGGACCTCCCAGCTCTTGGCCAGGTCGCCTTCAAGCTCCAGCTTGGGGCTGTAGCGCAGCAAACCGTTGAAGACCAGGCCCACAACGTCATCCGACACCGAATCGCCTTCCAGCACCGGGTTCAAGATGCTGGCGTCCCCACCCTCAGCATCCACGCGGGCATCCCCATCCACCACCGTTTCATCCACAGCCTTGGTATAGTCATGGCCTTTCCGGCCGCAGGCCCCCACCACGAAGAACAGAGCCGTCAGGGTGAGCAGGGTGCATCGCTTCATGCCTTCCTCCGTTTTTCGATGCTCTTTGCAGGGGCTTCGCCGATGAAGAGCGTGGCCAAGCCGCCCATCAATGAAAGTGCCCTGGCATTCTCGAAGCCGGCTTGGCCCATCATGGCCACAATGGCTTCGGGCTCGTAGAAGACCTCGATGGTGTCGCGCAGGTAGCGGTAGGCAGAGCCATCCGGAGAGATGAGGCGTCCCATCAGGGGCAGCCAGAGGTGCAGGTAGGGCCAGTAGATGAGCTTGACCAGCGGGTTGCGGGGCCGGGTCAATTCCAGCACCAGCACGCGGCCACCGGGCTTCAGCACGCGGCGCATCTCGGCGACGCCCTTGGGCACATCCACCAGGTTGCGCAGGCCAAAGGCCATGCTGCAGGCATCGAAGCTGGAGGCCTTGAAGGGCGTGGCCAGAGCGTCGCCCTGCACCAGCTCGAAGGGCAGGCCCTTGAGCTTAGGCCCCGCCAGGGCCAGCATACCGCTGCTGAAATCAAGGCCCACGCCGGTGAGGCCGGGGATGCGGCGGTGGAAGTCGATCAGCACGTCTCCGGTGCCGGTGCAGAGGTCGAGCAGGCGGCCGCCGGGGGCAAGCCCGCTCTCAGCCACCAGGCGCGCGCGCCAGAGGGTGTCGATGCGCAGCGAGAGCAGGCGGTTGAGCAGGTCGTAGCCGGGCGCCACGCGGGTGAACATGGCGCTCACCTCTTCGGCCCTTCGCTTCTTCTCATCTGGAGAGGGGGTCTTTGTCATGCCAGCAGTTTAGCAGAGCCCTGGCGGGCCGAAAACGAAAAAGCCAGCCCTTGCGGGCTGGCTTTTGTCTTCTCGCGCAGCTTTTACTTGGATGGAGCGGGCGCAGCCGGAGCAGGCACCGCGGGCTTGGGGGCCGCCACCGCGTCAGCCTTGGCCGGCTGAGGCTGGATGGGCTGGCCCGCAGGGGCCACCGGCAAGGCCTGCCCGGCTGGCTGGCCGGCCACAGGCGCAGGCTGGCCAGGGGCCTGCACGGGCTTGGGGGGCGTGGCTCCGATGACATTGCCGAAGCTGTTGGCGCTCTTGGCGGACATCACGGCCAGCACCAGGCAGAGCAGCATGAACAGGGCGCCCACCGCGGTGGTGACCTTCATGAAGAAGGTCTTTCCGCCGCTGCCGCCGAACATGGTCTGGCTCATGCCGCCGCCGATGGAGAGGCCGACGCCAGAGCCCTTGCCGGCCTGGATCAGCACGATGACCATCAGGGTCAGGCTGGTGATGATGAGGAGGACGTAGAGGATGGTTTCCATGCTGCTCCTTTTGTAAGGGCGCTTCAGCCCAGGTACTTGACGATCTTCTCGAATGAGGCAGGGTCCAGGCTGGCCCCGCCCACCAGGGCGCCATCGATGTCGGCCTGCCCCATCAGCTCCTTGGCGTTGTCCGCCTTGACCGAGCCGCCGTATTGGATCCTGATGGCCTCGGCCGCCTCGGCCCCGAACAGGGCCTTCAGCTCGCCGCGGATGAAGGCGTGCACCTCCTGGGCCTGCGCCGGGCTGGCGGTCTTGCCAGTGCCGATGGCCCAGACAGGCTCATAGGCGATGACCACCTTCTTGGCCTCGTCAGCGGAGAGCCCGGCCAGCCCGCCCTTCACGTGGCCTCGCACCACATCAAAGGCCTTGCCGCCCTCGCGCTCGGAGAGGGTCTCGCCCACGCAGACGATGGGGCCGAGGCCCGCGGCCAGCACGGCCTTGAGCTTCTCGTTGACCGTCTGGTTGGTCTCGCCGAAGATCTGACGGCGCTCGCTGTGGCCGATGATGGCCCAGCTGGCGCCCGCCTCCTTGAGCAGGGGCGCGGAGACCTCCCCGGTGAAGGCGCCACTGGCCTGATGGTAGACATCCTGCCCCGCGACCCAGACATTGCTGCCCTTGAGCTCGGCAGCCACGGCGTAGATGGCGGTGAAGACCGGGGCGATGGCGATTTCCACATCCTTGACGCCCGCCACCCGGGCCTTGAAGTCCTTGGCAAAGGCCACGGACTCAGCCACGCCCTTGTTCAGCTTCCAATTGCCGGCGATGAACTTCTTGCGCACAGGGGGCTCCTTATTTGTCGGTGAGGGCGACGACGCCGGGGAGGGCCTTGCCCTCCAAGAACTCAAGGCTGGCACCGCCTCCGGTGGAGACATGGGTGACCTTCTTGGCCAGGCCGGCCTTCTTGATGGCCGAGGCCGAGTCGCCGCCGCCCACCACGGTGGTGGCGCCAGCAGCCGTGGCATCGGCCAGGGCCTGGGCCACGGCGAAGGTGCCCTTGGACGAGGCTTCGATCTCAAAGACGCCCATGGGGCCGTTCCAGAGCACCGTCTTGGCGCCCTTGATGACCTCGCTGAACTTCGCGATGGTCTGTGGGCCTATGTCGATGCCCTCCCAGTCCGCAGGGATGGCGTCCACCGAGACGACCTTGGTCTGGCCCACCTTGCGGCCCCCGAAGTCGAAGCTGTCGGTGACCAGCACGTCCACGGGCAGCAGCAGCTTGTCGCCGCTCTTGGCCAGGATCTCCCGGGCCAGGTCCACCTTGTCCAGCTCGACCAGCGACTTGCCGATCTCCTTGCCCTGGGCCTTGGCGAAGGTGAAGCCCATGCCGCCGCCGATGATGAGCTTGTCGACCTTGGGCAGCATGGCGTAGATGACGTCGATCTTGCCCGAGACCTTGGCGCCGCCGATGATGGCCACAAAGGGCCGCTTGGGGTTCTCCACCGCGCCGCCCAAGAAGTCGAGCTCCTTCTTCATCAGGTAGCCGGCCGCGCGCAGCGGCAGGCCGATGCCCGAGACCGAGCTGTGGTCGCGGTGGGCGGTGCCGAAGGCGTCATTGACGTACACATCGCCCAGCTTGGTGAGGTTGGCGCGGAACTCAGCCACCTTGGCCTTGTCAGCCGTGAGCTTGCTGCCATCCTCCAGCTTGACCTTGCCCTCCTCCTCGATGTGGTAGCGCACGTTCTCGAGCAGGGTGACGTCGCCGGGCTTCATGGCGAAGGCCGCAGCCTCAGCCTTGGGGCCCACGCACTCGTCCACAAAGGCCACCGGGCGGCCCAGCAGCTCCTGCAGCTTGGCGGCCACGGGACGCAGGCTGAACTCAGGCTTGCGCTGGCCGTCGGGGCGGCCCAGATGGCTCAAGATCACCACCGAGGCGCCCTTCTCCAGCAGGTACTTGATGGTGGGCAGGGCGGCGCTGATGCGCTTGTCGTCCTCCACCTTGCCGTCCTTGATGGGCACATTGAAGTCGGTGCGCAGCAGGACGCGCTTGCCTTTGACATCCAGGTCTTCAACAAAGAGCTTGGCCATGGGGATCTCCTTAGCTGTTCGGCTGAGCCAGACAAGAGAAGGGGCGGGAGTTGGCTCCCGCCCCCGTCAGAGCTACTTCTTGCTGTTCACGATCTTGAGCAGGTCCACCACGCGGTTGCTGTAGCCCCACTCGTTGTCGTACCAGCTGATGAGCTTGAAGAAGCCCTTGTTCAGCTCGATGCAGCTGCCGGCATCGAAGATGGAGGAGCGCTTGTCGTGGATGAAGTCGCTGGAGACCACCTCGTCCTCGGTGTAGCCCAGGATGCCCTTCAGGTAGGTCTCAGAGGCCTTCTTCATGGCCGCCTTGATCTCAGCCAGGCTGGTGTCCTTGGCGCTCTTGAAGGTCAGGTCCACCACCGAGACGGTGGGGGTGGGCACGCGGAAGGACATGCCGGTGAGCTTGCCCTTCACCTCGGGCAGCACCAGGGCCACGGCCTTGGCGGCGCCGGTGGTGCTGGGGATGATGTTGATGGCCGCAGAGCGACCGCCCTTCCAATCCTTCTTGCTGGGGCCGTCGACGGTCTTCTGGGTGGCCGTGTAGCTGTGCACTGTGGTCATGATGCCCTCGGCCAGGCCGAACCCTTCCTTGAGCAGCACGTGCACCACCGGAGCCAGGCAGTTGGTGGTGCAGCTGGCGTTGGAGACGATCTGGTGCTTGGCGCCGTCATACTTGTCGTCGTTGACGCCCATCACCACGGTGATGTCCTCGTTCTTGGCCGGGGCCGAGATGATGACCTTCTTGGCGCCCGCCAGGATGTGCCCGTAGGACGACTTCTCGTTGGCCTCATCCTTGGCCGACTCGGTGAAGAGGCCGGTGGACTCGATGACGATGTCCACGCCCAGCTCCTTCCAAGGCAGGCCCTTGGGGCTCTTGGCCGAGACCACCTTGACGTCCTTGCCGTCCACCACCAGCACATCGTCCTCGGCCTTGTCGGCCGCCGATTTCTTGGAGCTGACGGTGCCCTTGAAGGCGCCCTGGGTGGAGTCATACTTGAGCAGGTAGGCCAGGTTGTCGGCCGGCACGATGTCGCCAACGGCCACCACTTCGAAATCCTTGCCAAAGAGGCCCTGCTCGTACAGGGCGCGGAAGACCAGGCGGCCGATGCGGCCAAAGCCGTTGATAGCGATCTTAGTAGCCATGGAGGCTCCAGGAATTGAAGGGATCAGAAAGTGAGTTAAGCCCTCGCTCTTGGGGGCCTGAACAGTCCGGCATATTGTCAGAAGGCTGGGTCCCTGTCAAGCCCTTGTCAGGGCCCAGCTTGTGAAACAATGCACAAAGTCTTGGCTAGCTTCGCAAGGCGATAACGCTGCTGCCCGTCATCTCGACTGGCTTTTCCACCCCTATCACCTCAAGCAGGGTGGGAGCCACGTCTGCCAGCATGCCGTCCCCGCGGAAATTGATGCTCTGGCCCAGGCCGATGATGGCCAGGGGCACGGGGTTGGTGGTGTGGGCCGTGAAGGGGCAATGGCCGGCGTAATCCAGCATCTGCTCGCTGTTGCCATGGTCAGCGGTGATGAACACCACCCCGCCCTTGGCCAGGGCGGCCTCGGTCACCCGCGCCACGCAGGCATCCACCGCCTCAAGGGCCTTGAGCGCCGCGCCAAACACGCCCGTATGGCCCACCATGTCGCTGTTGGCGAAGTTCATGATGATGACATCATAGAGGCCGCTGTCGATGCGCCTGACCGCCTCCTCTGCCACCTCATAGGCCGACATCTCGGGCTTCAGGTCATAGGTGGCCACCTTGGGGCTGGGCACCAGGGCGCGGTCCTCTCCGGGGAAGACCTTCTCTTCCCCGCCATTGAAGAAGAAGGTGACATGGGCGTACTTCTCCGTCTCGGCCAGGCGAAGCTGCTTGAGCCCCTTGGCCGCGAGCACCTCGCCCAGGATGTTCTTCAGCGACTGGGGCGGGAAGGCCACTGGCGCTGGCAGGGTCTCATCGTACTGGGTGAGGCAGGTGAAGTGGGCCTTGGGGCTGCGGGCCCTCTTGAAGCCGGCAAAGGCGGGGTCCACAAAGGCCCTGCTGATCTGGCGGGCCCGGTCAGCGCGAAAGTTGAAGAAGATGATGCTGTCGCCATCCTGCACCTTGGAGCTGCCGATGACCGTGGGCAGCATGAACTCGTCGTTCTTGCCCGCGGCATAGCTGGCCTCCACCGCCTCCACTGCGCTCTGGTAGACTGGGGCTTGGCCCTCCACCATGGCCTGCCAGTGCTTCTCCACGCGGTCCCAGCGCTGGTCGCGGTCCATGCCGTAATAGCGCCCCCCCACGGTGGCGAAGCGCCCCAGGCCCTGGGCCAAGATGGCCTGCATGCGCTTGACGAAGCCAAGCCCGCTCTGCGGCGGCGTGTCGCGGCCGTCCAGGAAGGCGTGCACCAGCACGCGGCTGGCGGGCAGCCCCTGGCCCTTGGCCAGCTTGAGCAGCGCCTCCAGGTGCTCCTGGTGCGAATGCACGCCCCCATCCGAGAGCAGCCCCATCAGATGCAGGCTGCCGCCCGAGTCCTTGGCCGCAGCCACGGCCTTCAAGAGCTCGGGATTGCTGAAGAACACCCCATCCTTGATGGCCTTGCTCACCCGCGTCAGCTCCTGGTAGACCACGCGGCCAGCGCCCAGGTTCTGGTGCCCCACCTCGCTGTTGCCCATCTGCCCGGTGGGCAGGCCCACGAACTCTCCCGAGGCGGCCAGGAAGGTGGAAGGGTACTGGGTGAGGTAGCGGTCGAGGTTGGGGGTCTTGGCATTTAGCACAGCATTGCCCTCTTCGCGGGGGTTGTAGCCGTAGCCATCCAAGATCATCAGCACTGCGGGCTTGAAGCTCTGTGAGCTCATCGGGGCTCTCCTGGCATAAAAACGGGGCGGCCCGTCAAGGCCGCCCCGCCGGGGTCACAAGGCGGGCCTTCAGCGGCCGCCACGCTCTTCGCTGTTCTTGCATTCTATGCACAAGCGGGCGAAGGGCAATGCCTTCAGCCGCGCCGTGGCGATGGACCGGCCGCAGGACCCGCAGAGGCCGTAGCTCCCATCATCGATGGCATCCAGGGCCTTCTCCACCTGCGCAAGCCGGGCTCGCTCGGTCTCGGAGAGCCCGAAGGCCAGCTCTCGGTCATAGCTGTCTGAGGCCAGGTCCGCAAGGTCCTTGACCTCATCCGGGTTGTTCTCCTTGCCCATGCCGTCATTGGTCTTGACGCCGCGGAGCAGGTCCAGCTTCATCCCCTCGAGCGCCTCCTTGAAGGGCGCCATCTCCTTCTTCTTGAGGGCCGTGCGGGGCTGAGCCTTCTCAAGCTTCGTCTTCACCGAAGAGCTCGTCGTCTTCTTCGTCGTCGATGAGGCCTTCTTCGTCGTCTTCGAGCTCGCCGTCGTCTTCTTCGCCTTCGGCGTCGTCGTCTTGATCGGCGTCTTCGTCTTCATCGGCGTCTTCTTCATCGTCATCCTCGGAGAAGTCCTCGTCCTCCTCGTCCCAGTCCTCCTCGTCTTCCGAGAAGTCATCGTCCTCCAGGTCGAGTTCGTCCTCGGCTTCCTCGTCTTGCTCGTGGTAGCCGAATTCCTCCATCTCCTCTTCTGTGGTGCGTTCCTCGCCTTCCAAGGCGGCGTCTTCATCATCGCCCACCGGCTTCTTCTTGCGCGGCATCAGCTCCCCCGAGCAGCAGGAAAAGTTGGGCATATATAATGTATCCGCCCAAGGGTGTCAACCACTCTTGGGCGAAAAATCAGGGCCGGGCCTCGCCGCCCTTCACAAAATCCAGCAGGCGGTCAGAATCCGGGTCTCGGCGGCCGCCGCCGTAGCGGACCTCGTCCACCACTTTGATGGTGCGCAGGGTGGGGTCGTCCTGCCCGTTGATGCGGGCGCCCACCGCGTGCATCTCGCGCAGGTAGTCCACCATCTCGCGGGTCACCTTCTCGCCCGGGACGATGATGGGGATTCCCGGCGGGTAGGGCGATACGATCTCGGCCGAGATGCGGCCCACCGCCTCCTTGAAGGGCACCTTGAGGGTGGGGGCGAAGAAGGCATCGCGCGGGGTGAGCACCGGCTCGGGGATGAAGCTGGGCAGCCGGAGCTTCTTCTTGGAGGCCACGGGCTGGTGGGTGGCGTGGCGGTCGCTGATGGCCTGCAGGCCGGCCAGCAGCCGGCGCACATCCTTCTCGGTGTTGCCGATGGAGACCAGGAGCAGGATGCTGAACAGGTCGGCATACTCCACCTGCACCTTGTGCTCGCGGTTGAGCAGGCTGGCCACTTCGTAGCCGGTGAGGCCGCTCTCGGCCACCGCCACGGTCAGCTTGGTCTCATCCAGGTCGAAGAAGCCGGGCCGGCCGACCACCTCATGGCCGAAGCAGGAGAATCCCTTGATCTGGTTGATGCTCTGGCGGCAGAGGCGGGCCAGCTCGAGGGTGCGCTGCAGTATCTCGCGGCCCTCAGTGGCCATCTGCATCCTGGCCACGTCCAGCGAGGCCATCAGGATGTAGCTGGGGCTGGTGGTGGTGAGCAGCTGGAAGACCCGGCGCAGGCGGGGCAGGTCCACCCGCTGCTTGCGGGCGTGCAGGATGCTAGCCTGGGTCATGCCCGAGACGATCTTGTGCATGCTCTCCACGCACATGTCGGCGCCCGCCTCCATGGCGGAGAGCGGGAAGTCCTCATGGAACTTGAGGTGCGGCCCATGGGCCTCGTCGACCAGCAGCAGCTTCTTCTCGGCATGGACGATGCGCGCCAGCTCGGCGATGTCGGTGGCGATGCCGTTGTAGGTGGGGTGCGTCACCAGCACCGCGCGGGCCGAGGGGTGCTCAGCCAGGGCCTTCTTGATCTGCTCGTTGGTGACGTTGGCGAAGATGGCCAGGTTGGAGTCTATCTCGGGCTGAACGAAGACCGGCAGGCAGCCGGCCTGGATGATGCCTGAGAGCACCGACTTGTGGCAGTTGCGCGGCACGATGATCTTGTCGCCTGGGTAGCAGGTGGCCAGGATCTGGATGTGGTTGCCGCCCGAGGTGCCGTTGAGCAGGAAGAAGCTGGCATCCGCCCCATAGGCTGCGGCCGTGAGCGCCTGGGCCTCCTTGATGACCCCGGTGGGGTCGTGCAGGCTGTCCAGCTCCTCCAGCAGGGTCAGGTCCATGTCAAAGATGCGCTCGCCGGCGAACTTGCGGAAGGACTCGGGCATGGCATAGCCATGCTTATGGCCTGGCGTGTGGAAGGAGACCCGCCGGTCCTTGGCATAGTTGACCACCGCCTCCAAGAGCGGGGTGCGCCTCTGGTCGAGGGGTGCTTTGGCGGGCTCGGCTGGCGGGCCGCCTGGGGGCTTGTCGTCCATGATTGGGCCTGTCAGTTGTTGCCCTGCACTGTGAACGTGAAGAGCGGTTTGTCGTCCTCGATGCTCTGGGCCGGGGCGGCCAGGGCTTGCCGCAGGTAGCGGGGCAGGCGCATCAGGCTCTCATGACATTCGCCATCGTAGAAGCCCAGCGGCGGCACGCCGCGGGCCGCCAGGCGGCGGTCCACCTCGGCCGTGGCCAGGGCCTTGGGGTCCGGCCCCTTGCTGGCCAGGCAGAAGCCCCAGGGCAGCGTGAAGCTGGGGATGGAGACGGTCATCGGCGTCACCACCGGGAAGACGGTCTTCAGGGTCTGCAGCACCGAGGCGAAGCAGAGGTGGTCCTTGGGGCTGGCCGAGCCGGCCTGCAGGCAGATGGTGCCATCCTCGGCCAGCCGCTGGCTGACCAGCTGGTAGAATTGACGGGTGAAGAGCTTATAAGCCGGCCCCTCCTCCACTGGCTCGGAGATGTCGATGATGATGCAGTCGAAGCGCTGCTCGTTCTCCTCCAGGTAGCGCCGGCCGTCCATGGCCAGCACCTGCGCCCGCCTGTCCTCAAAGCTGCCCTGGTGCCATTCGGGCAGGAAGGCCTTGGCGATGTCGATGACCCGCTGGTCGATGTCAATCATCACCGCCCGCTGCACGGTGCTGTGCTTGAGGGCCTCGCGCAGGGTGGCGCCCTCCCCTCCCCCGATGATGCACACGCTCTTGGGCTCGGGATGCAGCACCAGCGCCGGGTGCACCAGGATGTCGTGGTAGATGAACTCGTCAGCCTGTGAGGACTGCAGCTTGCCGTCCAAGAAGAGCGACTTGCCGAAGTCATGGGTCATCACCAGCTCGAGGTGCTGGTAAGGGGTGACCTCAGAGAGCAGCCATTTGTCGATGCCATGCATGAGGGCGCTGTAGGGCGAGAAGTACTCGGTGTACCAGCGCCTCTTCTTGGTGGCCATGCCGCGCCGCTCCAAAAGAAATGCGGAAGCCGCGAGGGCTTCCGCATGTCTGGGGGACTCTGCCCGCCTTCAGGCCTGGACGGCCGCGTCAGGCTTGTGCTTGAGCATCTTGCTGGGCAGGCCCAGCGTGCCGCGCTTCAGCTCCATGGCCTGATGGCTCTTGGGCTTGAGCTCTGAGATCAGGTGCCGCACGCAGACCCAGGGGTCGATCTCTTCGCCGCAGGTGAAGACGTCCACGGCGGCATAGCCGTACTCGGGCCAGGTGTGGATGGTGAGGTGGCTCTCGGCGATGATGACGGCGCCGCTGACGCCGTAGGGGTTGAACTGGTGGAATTCGCTGGTCACCACGGTCGCTTTGGCGGCCTTGGCGGCGCTCTCCATCATCTCCTGCACGCGCGCGTGGTTGTTCAGCTTGCGCTTGTCGCAGTCATACATCTCAACCAGGATGTGTGTGCCGAGGCTCTTCAATTTTGGCCTGTCCTCCCCAGTTCATCAACCCCCTGTGTTTGCCTGCGCGGGCCGCAATGGCCCGTCTTGGTGCGGATTATATCCGAATGACCATGCATGTCAATAGCTGTTGGCCCCTCGCTGCAGATTTAACAGCAGCTCTAGATTCCCAGCCATGCCTGCCAGGGGGCTGTCCATGCTGCCCAGCGCCTCAAAGCCGCAGCTGCAGGCGGCCTGGGCCACCTTCGCCAAGGCCTGGCGCCTGAGCTCAGGGTCCACCACGACGCCGCCCGGGGGCACCAGGCGCCGCGGCAGCTCGAACTGGGGCTTGACCAGCACCACAGCCCTAGACAGCGGCTCCAGCAAGCCAGCCAAGGTCGGCAGCAGCCTGGCAGCGCTGGTGAAACTGACATCCATGCACAAGAACTGGGCCTTCTGGCCGAGGTGGGAGACCTTGAGGTCGCGGGCGTTGAAGCGCTCCATCGCCGCCACCCGGGGGTCGGCCCGCAAGGCGGGGTCTAGCTGGCCATATCCGGTGTCCACGGCCCACACCCGGCTGGCGCCCCGCTTGAGCAGGCAGTCGGTGAAGCCGCCCGTGCTGGCTCCGATGTCCAGGCAGGCCAGGCCCTGCACGCAAATGCCAAAGGCGCTGAGCCCAGCCTCCAGCTTGAGCCCACCCCGGCCCACGAAGGGGTGCTGCTTGCCCTTGACCTCAAGCCCGGCGCCCATTGGCACGCGGCTGCCGGGCTTGTCCATGCGCTGGCCCAGCAGGCTGACCCGGCCCGAGCGGATGAGGCCCTCAGCCTCGCGGGCGTCCGCGGCCAGGCCCTGCTCTAGCAGGGCCTCATCCAGCCGCTGGGAGCGCCTGAGCGGCATGGCGCTTAAGCCTTGCCGCGCGCCGCAGCCAGGGCCTGCCGGGCGCTGGCTGCGATGGAGGCGCTGTCCAGCCCGCATTCAGCCAGCTGCTCGGCCGGCGTGCCCTGCTCCACCCAGGCATCTGGCACGCCCAAGCTCTTGATCGCCTTGGGCAGGCGCCCGGCCCGCGCCAGGTGCTCCAGCACGGCCGACCCGAAGCCGCCCGCCAGGCAGCCCTCCTCCAGGGTCAGCACTGCCGCGCAGCGCTGGGCCGTCTCCTCCATCAGGGCGCCGTCCAAGGGCTTGGCAAAGCGGGCATCCACCACCCGCACAGAGACCCCCTCCTTGGCCAGGGCCTCGGCCGCCTGCAGGGCGCTGCCCAGGATGCGGCCAAAGCAGATGAGGGCCAGGTCCTCCCCCTCCCGCCGCACCACGCCGCGGCCCAGGGGCAGGGCCTGCACATGTGGGTCTGGCGCACCGGCCTCAAGGTTGCCGCGCGGGATGCGGATGCAGCTGGGGCCCTGCAGGCGCAGGGCGGTGGTGAGCATGGCGGCCATCTCTGCTCCATCCGAGGGCGCCATCACCGTCATGCCCGGCAGGATGCGCATGAAGGCGGTGTCGAGCACGCCGTGGTGGGTGGCCCCGTCATCGCCCACCAGGCCAGCGCGGTCCATGGCGAAGACCACCGGCAGGCCCTGCAGGGCCACGTCGTGGGCGGTCTGGTCGAAGGCCCGCTGCAGGAAAGTGGAATAGATGCAGACCACTGGCCGCATGCCGCGGCTGGCCATGCCCGCTGCCAGAGTGACGGCGTGCTCCTCGGCGATGCCCACGTCGAAGAAGCGGCGCGGAACGTCGCGGGCGATGGCCTCCAGGCAGCTGCCCGCGGTCATGGCCGGGGTGATCACCGCGACCTGGGGGTCTGAGACGGCATGGCTGTAGAGGCAGGCGCTGAAGCCAGCCGACCAGCTCACCTTGGGGGCGCCGCCGCCCAAGGGGGCCCCGGTGGTGACGTCGAAGTTGCTGGCGCCATGGAACTTCACCGGGTTCTGCTCGGCGGCCTCAAAGCCCTTGCCCTTCTTGGTGACGCAGTGCAGCAACACCGGCCCCTGCATGGTGCGGGCCTCCCGCAGGGTGCGGATGAGGTCCTCCTGGGCGTGGCCGTCGACCGGTCCCACATAGAGGAATCCCAGCTCCTCGAAGAAGATGCCGGGGGAGACCAGGCTCTTGACCATCTCCTCGGCATGGCGGGCCAGCTTGGCCGCCGGGCCGCCCAGGCTGGCTGGCAGGCGCTTCAGCCAGCTCTCCACCTCTTTGCGCGCCCGGTTGTAGGCCTTGTGGGTGATGATGCGCGAGAAGTAGCGCGAGAGCGCGCCCACCGGCGGGCTGATGCTCATGTCATTGTCATTGAGGATGACCAGCAGGTCCGGCCGCGCGTGGCCCACATGGTTCAAGGCCTCAAAGCTCATGCCATTGGGGATGGAGGAGTCGCCGATGACGCAGACCACCTTCTCCTTGCCCCCGCGCATGTCGCGGGCCAGGGCCATGCCTGCCGCCGCCGAGATGGAGGTGGAGGCATGGCCGGCGCCGAAGCTGTCGTAGATGCTCTCGTCGCGCCTGAGGAAGCCTGAGAGGCCCCCCTTCTGGCGCAGGGTGTGGAATCGCCCGGCCCGGCCGGTGAGCAGCTTGTGGGTGTAGGCATTGTGCCCGGTGTCCCACACCACCTGGTCGCCCGGGGTGTCGAAGACCGTGTGCACGGCGATGGCCAGCTCCACAGTGCCCAGGTTGGCAGCCAGGTGCCCGCCGGTCTGCGAGACCGTGCGCAGGATGAGGCCGCGCGCCTCTGCCGCCAGCTGGCGGCGCTGCTCAGGGGTGTAGGCCTTGATGTCGGCCGGGGATTGGATGGATTCGAGCAGGGGCATGGTCACTCAGAGAGCAGAGGCGGGGCGCAGGGGCTTCAGCGGCAGAAGAGGGGATAGCAGGCGAGGGCCACCGCCACGCCCAGCAGGGCGCCGCTGATGACCTGGAGCGGTGAATGGCCCAGCAATTCCTTCATGCGGGGCGGCTTTGCCTTGCGGCCCTCATACAGGCTCTCCACGATCTGGTTGAGCAGGGCGGCCTGGCGGCCGGCGGCCATGCGCAGGCCGGCGGCATCATGCATGGTGATGATGGCGAAGCCCAGCGCCAGCATGAAGGCCGGGCTCTGCCAGCCGGCGCTCATGCCCACGCAGAGGGTGAGGGAGGCCACAAAGCTGGAATGCGAGCTGGGCATGCCCCCGGTCTCCACCAGCAGCTTCCAGTCGAGCTTGCCGGCGCGAAAGTACTGGATCACCATCTTGAGGGCCTGGGCCGCGAGCCAGGCCAGGGCCGTGGTGGTGAAGATGGGATGGCTGATGATGCTGGCCACAGCCTTGATGAAAGCGCTCATGCCGAAGCTCCCCGTAGCAGGTTCAATGGTCGCGGGCTGCCACAAAGCGCGCCAAGGCGGCCAGTGGCGCGGCTTGGGGGCCCAGGGGCCGGATGCTAGCCAAGCCAGCCCGGGTCTCGCGGCCCAGCCGCGCCTTGGCGGCAGAGAGGCCGTGCACGGCCGGGTAGGTGGCCTTCTTGCGGGCCGCATCGCTCCCCACCGCCTTGCCCATCTTCTTGGCGCTGCCCTCGATGTTGAGGATGTCGTCCGCGATCTGGAAGGCCAGGCCGACATGGCGCCCATAGCCCAGCAGGGCCTTGCGCGCAGCAGGCTTGGCCCCGGCCAGCACCGCCCCGCATTCCAGGCTGGCGGCCAGCAGGTCCCCGGTCTTGTGGGCGTGGATGTAATCCAGGGTGGCGGGGGCCACGCGCTTCCCCTCGCTGGCGATATCCACGACCTGTCCCGCCACCATGCCCTGGTAGCCGGCAGCCAGCGCCAAGAGGCGCAGGGCTTCGGCGTCGCGCCGCAGGGCCAGGCTGTTCTCAGCCATCAGCTGGAAGGCCAGGGTGAGCAGGGCGTCGCCGGCCAGGATGGCGGTGGCTTCGCCAAAGGCCTTGTGGCATGTGGGCTTGCCGCGGCGCAGGTCATCGTCATCCAGGGCCGGCAGGTCGTCATGGATGAGGGAATAGGTGTGCAGGCATTCCAGGGCGCAGGCCGCGCGCAGCACCTTGGATGCGGGCATGCCGCTGGCCTCGGCCGCAGCCATCAGCAGCACGGGCCGCAGGCGCTTGCCGCCGGCCATCAGGCTGTGGCGCATGGCATCCGCCAGCTCGCCGGCTGGGCCCCGCTTGATCAGGCCGCGCAGGGCCTTCTCCACCATGGCCTTGCGCGCCTGCAGGTAGTCGGCTAGCTGCTGGTCAGAAAAGGCTGCCTTCGGCATGCTTGCCTGGCTTGCGGCCCGCCTTGCGGCCGGCCGGCTTGGCTTCGCTCTCTGGGGCATGGTCCTCGTCCTCCTCTGTCTCCGCCTGCGCAAAGGCCGGGTCCGCGAAGGCCTTCAGCCCTGGCTTGCCATCCTTGTCGCGGCTCAGCTGCTCCACCTTGCGGCGGGCCGCCTCCAGCTTCTCCGAGAGCTTGCCCGAGAGCAGCATGCCCTCCTCAAAGCGCTTCATGGCCTCTTCCAAGGGCAGCTCGCCGCCCTCTAGCTTGCCGACCAGGGCCTCCAAGGCCTCGAGGCCCGCCTCAAACCCCTTCTCATCAGCCATGGTCCACCTCCTCCAAGCGCATCACCTGGGCCCGCAGAGCGCCCTGGCCCAAGAGGATGCGGACCTCTTCCCCGGGCTTGGCCTCGGCGGCAGCCTTGAGCAGGCGGCCGCCCGGCACGCTGAAGGCCGCCGCATAGCCCCGCGCCAGGATGGCCAGGGGCGAGAGGGCCTTGAGCTTCTCAGTCAAGCCGTCCAAGGCCAGGTGGCGCACCGCCACCTGGTTGCGCAGGGCCTGGGCCAGGCGCGGCCCAAGCTCTGCCAGCCGCTTGCGATGCTGCTCGAGCACCAGGGCCGGGCTGCATCGGGCCAGCCGGGCCGCCAGCGACTCGGCCCTCTGCCCCAGCCGCTCCAGCTTGCGCTCCAGCACCAATGCCATGCCCTGGTCGGCGCTGTCCAGCCTCTGGCGCAGCTGCTCGCGCGAGGGCGCCATCAGCTCTGCCGCGGCCGAGGGCGTGGGGGCCCGCAGGTCAGCCACAAAGTCGGCGATGGTGAAGTCGGTCTCATGGCCCACGGCCGAGAGCACTGGCACGCGGCACTCGAAGATGGCCCGCGCCACGGCCTCCTCATTGAAGGCCCACAGGTCTTCCAAAGAGCCGCCGCCGCGCGCCACCACCACCAGGTCCACGGGCCCGGCCTCGCCCAGGCTGGCGGCCTCTATGGCCTGGCTTATCTCCAGCGCAGCGCCCTCGCCCTGCACCTTGACCGGCAACACCACGATGTCAAGGTAGGGGCAGCGCCGGGCCGTGACGTTCAGGATGTCTTGGATGACCGCGCCGGTGGGGGAAGTGACCACCGCCACCCGGCGGGGCAGCGCGGGCAGGGGCCGCTTGCGGGCCTTGTCAAAGAGCCCCTCGGCCTCCAGCTTGCGCTTGAGCTGCTCAAAGGCCAGCTGCAGGGCGCCCAGGCCCTGCGGCTCCATGCGCTCCACCACCATCTGGTACTCGCCGCGCGGCTCATACACGCTGAGGCGCCCGTAGGCCGCCACCTTGACGCCGTCGGCCAGCTCAAAGCGCAGGCCAGAGCGCGAGCCGCGCCACATCACGGCCTTGAGCTGGGCGCCGGCGTCCTTCAGGCTGAAGTACATGTGGCCGGATGCCGCGGCCTTGAAGTTGCTGACCTCGCCCTCCACCCACAGGCCGTCAAAGCCCTGCTCCACCAGGCCCTTGATCTGCCGGGTGAGCTCGCTGACAGTCTGGATCTGGCGTTCCTGGTCTGGGCGCATAGTACCCGGATACTAACAGGCCTGCGCCAGCATGACAAGCCAGCTAAAGCCGAAAAAGCCCGTCCACTTGGACGGGCTTTCAGGAATGTTAGCGCTTCTTGATGACTTTCCTCGGCTTGAGCTTAAGTCCATACGGAGGCGGTGTCTCCGAGACCTTAGCCCCATGGGATCTGCCAGGATGATCCGGTGGCTTGAAGGTGTGCAGATTCAAACCCCTGACGGGCCCAAAATGCCTTGTGTTGGCGGTGATCAAGGGCAGGTCGTGCTCTAAAGCTGTCGCCGCTATCAGAGCATCCCCCACATGCAGACCGGAGGGCATCGCATGCTCTTCAATCAAGGCCATGGCGCGATGCGAGATGTTCGGCGTGATAGGAAGCACTTCAATGCTCAGATCGCGCATAAAGGCACGAGCTGCAATCAGCTGCTTGCCATCCCGTGAGCCCTGAAGGAACTCCATGTAGGTCTGTGCCGAGATGCACGGCACCGGGTCCTTCTGAAGCAGCCGAGCCGCCTGCAAGTCGCCTCGGCGGCACCAGATGAGGACGTCTGTGTCATAGATCATCGTAGCGCCCAGCGCGCAGGTCCCTCATCTCCTCCGCAACAGTGCGCCCATCCCCCGGGTCGCTGCCAAAGAAGGGATGGTCTTGCACGCGCATCTTGCTCGGCTTGGCAGGCACAAGATAGCCCTTCACCTTGCCCCGATAAGTCAAAGTGACCGTCTCACGCCTATCGAGCGCTTCCATCAATTCGCGGGTCTTGTAGCGAAGGTCAACAACAGTAGCTTTCATAGGACCCCTCAAGCGCAACGTTTTGGGGATGTCTAATTATACTAGGCATTCGCTAACTCGCAAATTCGCATTTAACTGCAACGCCCCTTTTCTTATCGATCCCTCTTCCCTTGATTGCAGTTATGACAAAGGGTTTGCAGGTTTTCCAGCGCGTTTTTGCCCCCCTTAGCAACAGGGACAATATGGTCGACTTCCAATTCAACCTCGTGGCTTTTGGACGGGCTGGTTCCGCATTTCACACACTTGTAATTGTCCCTCTTTAAGACAGCCCACCTATCTTTCAGTGGAATCGTGGTGCGCCGTAATTCAATGGCAGCTTCCGTGCCACGTAAAAGTGCCACGCGAGTTATAAGGCCATTATGAAATGCGGACAGCGCTTCGCATGCATTTCGGACGCTACCCCAATATCTTTTATAGGGCGTCTCTGATATTTTCGCTCCCAAGGTAGCAATCTGCCGCTTACCCGGCGCATAGCCAAGCTCACGCCAAATTACTTCGAGATTTTCAATCAATTGTTCGGGTGTATGCTCACGTTCTCTCCCGCCACTTATTCCGATAAGGCTCAAAGCTTTTTTCCACGAGCCAAATCTTTCAATGATCGTTTTTGAGTGTGGTTTGGTGCCAACAAGGCCATCATATGCGACAGTTGAAAAGTATATTCCGCCAAATCCTTCGGCAGCCGCTTGCAATGCACGCAACAGATCACCGTCGCTAAGCCGGGTTCTTTTGGCCCCTAAATCAAACACGAAATCAGTTTTTTCCATCTTCCCCTCCGCAGTGCCCGCCACCACTCACCAATCCGCCTCGACCACCCCGCCCTGCTGCTGCAGGCTCTTGGGGCTGTATTGGTGAACCTCAAACTTGTTGCCATCCGGGTCCTCCAGCCATATCTGGTCGGTGTGGTCACAGCCGCGCTTCTTGGGGGTGAAGGCCACGCCTTGGGCGCTCAGGCGGGCCATCAGGGCGTCAATGTCCTCGGTCTCCAAGCAGAAGTGAGCCAGGCCATTGTTGACCACCGGGCCCAGGCCCTTGTCCTCGAAGATCTCGATGTAGGACTTGGGCGCTATCTCCATATAGACGCCGAAATCAGCGCCCTTGCGAGTGAAGCGAAAGCGGTCTGCAAAGCCCAGCTTGTGGTAGTAGGCGAGCGAGCGCTTCAAATCGCTGACATTCAAGCAAACATGGGCGATCCGCGTGAACACCTGGCCTCCTAGGGCTTGAGGGAGCTGATGTAGCTAGCCTTGAGGGGCTCATAAGCCCCCAGATTGAAGCGCACGATCTCTTGCAGGCGGCCTGGCATGTTGAGCGGGGCGCGCGTGAGGATGCAAAGATGGCTGTAGTAGGCTGCCAAGCCCGGGTCCTTGAAGCAGGGCCGACCGCTGGCTAGGCTCTCCAGGTAGCCCTCGGGGAGGCGCCGCGTGAAATGGCCGATGCGGATGCCCTTGCTGGCTGGCAGGCGCGCCAGCAGGGGATCCGAGAGGGCGAACTGGTCGACGATGAAGGCCCGCGGCCCCGCATAGTAGCCCACCATGCCGATGCTGCCCGTGGCATAGACCAGCGGGGCTTTGATGCAGGCCTTGTGCAGGTCCAGCCCAGTCTTGGCGAACATGCCCAAGGGCCAGGGCTGGCGGCCATGCCAGTAGAGCAGCGAGGATGTGGGATGATAGAAGGCCTTCTCATCAGCCACCCCGTCCTTGGGTATCTCGCTGACCGTGTCCAGGCGGAAGCAGAGCGGAGCGTGGCCCTCCACCGCAGCGGCCAGGGCCAGGGCCAGGGCCGCAGCCAGCGCCCAGCGCGGCTTGCAGGGGAGCAGCGCCAGGCTGGCCACCCCCAGCATCAGCGGCGCAGTGAAGAAGCGGCCCAGCATGAAGTCGCCGCCCACCCACAGCACGAAGCCCAGGTAGAGCAGGCTGCCCAGGGCCAGGGCCGCGCCCTCCGCGCCGCCAGCCCAGGCCGCCCAAGCCAGGCCCAGGGCCGTGGCCGGCAGCAGCACCCAGTCCCCGGCCAGGCTGTCCTTGAAATAGGTCAGGCCCTGGCGCAGGAAGGCGCTGTGGGGCAGCCCGGTGCCCAGCTTGGCGTAGGCGGTGTTGGGGAAGGGGAAGCCGTAATACAGCAGGGAGAAGGCCTCCCAGCCCAGCCAGGGCAAGAAGCCCAGGGCCAGCATGCCCAGGGCCCTAGCCCATCCAGCTTGCCGGCCGTGCCTATAGAAGGCCAGGCCCGCCCCGGGCAGGGCCAGCAGCAGAAGGTCCTGGCGGTCCAGCATCAGCAGGCAGGCCAACAGGTACAGGGCCAGGGCCTCGCGGCCATCCCCTGCCCTGCCGCGGTGCTCATAGAGCCGCAGGGCGAAGAACAGGATGAGCAGGTGGCTGAGCGGGTTCTCAAGCCCCGAGGCGCTGTAGTCGATGAAGATGCGAGAGCTGAGCAGGATGATGAGGGAGGCGGCGGCCAGGCCGAGGCTCTTGGCGCGCAGCACCAGCAGGGCCAGCAGCAGGGCGCCGCAGAGCCAGCTCAAGGCCAGCACGCAGAGGTAGAGGCTGGGGATGGCCTGCTCTGCGAGGAGGATGCAGAAGAGCCAGAGGGGGTGGGTGTAGACCTGGACCCGCTCGCCCAGGTTCCACACCAGGCCCAGGCCGTGGCGCCAATTGTCGGCCACGCGCAGGGTGATGAAGACGTCGTCTCCCAGCCACGAATGGCACCAGAAGAGCACTGTGAAGCAGGCCAGGCCCAGGGACAGCAGCAGCCAAGCCCTCAGCCGCGAGGGGTGTTGAGCCGCGCTCAGAGCTCCACCTGCCGCAGATACTGGGCCGCCTCCTCGGGGGCGGTGGGATTGATGTAGAAGCCGCTGCCCTGCTCAAAGCCGGCCATCTGGGTGAGCAGCGGGATGATCTCGAGGTGCCAGTGGAACTCCTGCTGGCAGGGCTCGGCCAAGGGCGCGGTGTGCAGGATGATGCTGTAAGCCGGGCCGCCCAGGGCGCGCTTGAGGCGGCGCAGGCTCTCCCTCAGCAGTCTGGCCAGGTCCAGCGAGGCCGGGCGCTCGAGGGCGCCAAAGTCATGGGCATGCTGCTTGGGGTAGATGGCCAGCTCAAAGGGAAAGCCCGCGGCGAAGGGCGCCAGCACCACGAAATGCTCGCTCTCAGCCACCACCCGCTCGCGCACCTCGGCCTCATAGCGCAGGATGTCGCAGAAGAGGCAGCGCTCCTTGAGGGCATACCAGGCCCGCGCGCCGGCCAGCTTCTCGGCCACGCGCTTGGGCACCACCGGGGTGGCGATGATCTGGCTGTGGGGGTGCTCCGCACCGGCGCCCGAGGCGGTGCCATGGTTGCGGAAGGCCAGGATGTAGCGCATGCGCAGGTCGCGCCGCAGGTCGAGGCTGCGGTCGCGCCAGGCCAGCAGCACCCGCTCCACCTGCTCGGGTCCCATGGCGTCCAGGTCGCCGTGGTGCTGGGGCGACTCGATGACCACCTCATGGGCGCCCAGCCCGTTCATCAGGTCATAGGGCCCCTGGCCCCGCCGGTCCGCGGCGGCCTCCACCTGGAGCACCGGGTGCTTGCTCGGGACCACCCTGAGCTGCCAGGCCCCATCCGCCCCGCAGTAGGAGAGGATGGCTGGCGGGGTCTTGGACTCGTGGCCGGGGCAAAAAGGGCAGGCCCGCGGCGGAGCCGGGGCCTGTTCTTCTGATGGCAAGATGGGGCGCTTGCCGCGCTCATGCGAGATGATCACCCAGCGCTCGGTGGCTGGGTCCTTGCGCAACTCGGGCATGGGGCCTCCCTCAGGCCTTGGGGTCGTCATCCTTCTTCTTGGGCACGGCTTCCACCGCGCTGCGCAGCATGCGCACATTCACGCCCTCGGCGATGCGCACCACCACGCGATCCTCCTCCACCTTCTGCAGGGTGCCCAGCATGCCGCCGCTGGTGACCACCTCATCGCCGGACTTCAGGGCCTCGAGCATGGCCTTGCGCGCCTTGGCCTGCTTCTGCTGGGGGCGCCACATGAGAAAGTAGAAGACCACCACGATCAAGAGCAGGGGCGCGAACTGGATCAGCGGGTTGGGGGCGGAGGCGCCAGCGGCGGCGGCATCCGCACCCGGGGCGCTGGGGGCCATGGCATACAAGTTGGTCTCGAGCACTTTCTCCTCCAACAGATGGTGTTTGAGCCGGGCTCAGTCAGTGTCCCGGCTGGCCAAGAGCGCGAGCTGGGCCTTCTTTTCCTCGAAAAACCGGCCTTTTTCAATGCTCTCACGGATGAAGCGGGCCAAGGTTATCATGGAATGAAGGTTGTGTAAAGAACAGAGCCGAAGGGCCAGGAGCTCGCCGCAACGCAGCAGATGGCGCAGGTAGGCGCGGCTGAAGGTGCGGCAGGTGTAGCAGCTGCAGCCCTCCTCGGGCGGCCTCAGGTCCTCGGCGTATCGGGCGTTCTTCAGCACCAGCCGGCCATGGCGGGTGAAGAGCGTGCCATTGCGGGCGATGCGGGTGGGGAAGACGCAGTCGAACATGTCCACGCCCCGCGCCACTCCCTCCCAGAGGTCCTCGGGGGTGCCCACGCCCATCAGGTAGCGGGGCTTGTCCTCGGGCAGCAAGGGGGTGGTGGCCTCCAGCGCCTCGTGCATGAGGGGCTTGGGCTCGCCCACCGAGAGGCCGCCAATGGCGTAGCCCGGCAGTCCCAGGGGCACCAGGTCGGCCGCCGAGCGGGCGCGCATGGCCGGGTCCACGCCGCCCTGCACGATGCCGAAGAGGGACTGCGCCTCGGGGTCGCAGACCCGCTGCCATTGCTCCTTGCAGCGCTTGGCCCAGGCCGCAGTGCGCCGCACCGCATCCTCCAGCGCTACAGCGGTGCAGGGGTGGGGCGGGCATTGGTCAAAGGCCATCAGGATGTCGGAGCCCAGGGCCCGCTGGATGTCCACGGCCGACTCGGGCGTGAAGCGGTGGCGGCTGCCGTCAAAGGGCGAGCTGAAGGTGACGCCCTCGTCATCCACCTTGGCCAGGGGAGCCAGCGAGAAGACCTGGAAGCCGCCGCTGTCGGTCAGCACCGGGCGCTCCCAGGCCATGAAGCCGTGCAGGCCGCCAGCCTTCTCGATCAGGGCCGCGCCGGGCCGCAGGTAGAGGTGGAAGGTGTTGCCCAGGATGATCTCAGCGCCCACCTCGCGCAGGTCCTGGGGGCAGAGGGTCTTGACCGAGGCCTGAGTGCCCACGGGCATGAAGACCGGGGTGCGCACCTGGCCGTGCTTGAGCTCCAGCAGGCCGGCGCGGGCCGCGCCCTCGCGCGCAGTGACAGCGAACCTCACCAGGCCTCCATCAGCTTGGCGCTGCAGCGCCTGAGCAGCGCCACCAGCTCCTCGTCGCAATGGGCTTCGTTGGCGTACTGCGGCAGGCGCCCAAAGCCCTCGCCCTCATAGTAGAGGCCGAAGTCCATGCCGCGGTGGCTCCAGTAGCTGAAGCCGAAGCCCTCCTCAGCCAGGATGCCGGTGAAGTCATCCATCCAGCGCAGCTGGTCCTGGCGCGGGGCCTTCAGGTACACGCCGAACTCCCCGCAGAAGATGGGCACCTGATGGGCATCGCGAAAGGCCCGCACCGGGGCCAGTAGGCCCTGCAGCCGGGCGCGGTCCCAGGTGCCGGCCAGGTGGCTGGCCTGCGCCGCGGCCTGCTGCCCGCCCTTGGCCAGGGCCTCGTCCAAGCCGCTCGCCGCGCCCGGGTAGGGCTGGGGCAGGGGCATCTCCAGCGTCCACTTGACCCAGGGAGCGCCCTGGTGGGTGAAGTGCACCGGCTCATAGAAATGGAAGGTGTAGGCCGTGCGCTCGTCGCCGGTGGGCCTCAAGCTGGCGAATTCCTGGGCTGTGTTCCACATGTTGCTTCCGCAGACGATGGGCCGCCGGCCATCCTCCTTGCGGATGGCGGCGGTGAGCCTCTCGGCCAGCGACTGCCAGTCCGCGGCGCGGGGGGCCACCGGCTCGTTCATCAGCTCGAAGAGCAGCCAGTCCCCCGCCCTGCGGAAATGGCGGGCCAGGCCCGACCACAGGCCGCAAGCCTGGGCCTGCAGGGCCTCGTCAGCATAGATGCTGTTGCGGGACATGTCCACGAAGCTGTGCCCAGGCACCTCATGCAGGTCGAGGATGATGCTGAGGCGGTGGGCCTCGGCCATCTCCACGGCCCGCTCGAGGTGCGCAAGGCCGGCAGGGTCCAGCACGCCTGGCTTCTTGAGCAGCAGGTCGGCCTTGAAGGGCACGCGCACAGTGCTGAAGCCCCAGCGGCTGGCCTGGCGGAAGTCGGCCTCGGTGATGAAGGTGCGGATATGCTCCTCAGCCAGGGTGGATTGGGAGAGCCAGCCCCCGAAGTTTACGCCCGTGATGGGGGGGAGCTTGAAATTACCCATGCTGCCTCCAGAAGGTTCAATCGTCTTAATGCCGCTGCGCGCCCAGCCCTGCCCCGGGCCGGCTCAAGCCGGCCCGTGCGGGTCGATGCCGAACTTGCGTATCTTGTAGCCCAGCTGGCGCGTGGTGTAGCCCAAGAGCTTGGCGGCGCGCAGCTGCACCCCGCCGCTCTTGCGAAGAGCGTCCATTATCTGGGCCTTCTCGATGCCCGCCAGGGCCTGCGGCAGCAGCGCAGCGCCGCCCGAGGGGGAGGATGCGGCCGAGGGCAGCAGCGCCGAGCCATCGCGGATGGAGAGCGGCAGGTCCTCAGGCTCCACCTGGCCGTGGTGCGAGAGCACAACCAGGCGCTCGATGCAGTTCTCCAGCTCGCGCACATTGCCCGGCCAGGAATGGGAGCGCAAGAGCTCCAGCACCCCCGGCGAGAGGCGGGCCTGCTTGCCGTTCTCATCGTTGAAGCGCGCCAAGAAGTGCTCGATGAGCAGCTCCACATCCTCCTCGCGCTCGCGCAGCGGCGGCAAAAAGACGGGGATCACATTGAGCCGGTAGTAGAGGTCCTCGCGGAAGAGCCGCTGGCGCAGCGCCAGCTCCAGGTCGCGGTTGGTGGCCGCGATCACCCGCACATCCACCGAGAGGGTCTTGCTGCCGCCCACCCGCTCGAACTTGCGCTCTTGCAGCACGCGCAGCAGCTTCACCTGGGTGGCCGGGCTGATGTCGCCGATCTCATCCAAGAAGAGGGTGCCGCCATCGGCCAGCTCGAAGCGCCCCTTGCGGGCCTCCACGGCGCCGGTGAACGCGCCCTTCTCATGGCCGAAGAGCTCGCTCTCCAAGAGCGATTCGGGCAGGGCCGCGCAGCTGACGCGCACAAAGGCCTTGTCGGCGCGCTGGCTGTTGTAGTGCAGGGCCCGCGCGATCAGCTCCTTGCCCGTGCCGCTCTCGCCCCGGATGAGCACCGTGCTCTTGGTGGGGGCCACGCGGTCCACCACCTCATAGACCGCCTTCATCTTGCCCGAGCCGCCCACCACATTGGCCAGCCGGTAGCGCACCTTCAGCTCTTGGGCCAGGCCCGCATTGCGAGCGAGCAGGGCCGCCCGCTCCTTCTCCACGGTCCAGGTCAGCTTCACTGCCTGGCCTATCATGCTGGCCAGCACAGCCAAAAAGCGCACATCCTCCTCAAGCGCCACGCTGTCATCAGCGAAGATGCGGTCCACCGAGATGGCTCCCAGCATCTCGCCGCCCACCTTGATGGGCACGCAGAGGAAGCTCAGGTTCTGGCGCGTCAGGTCGCGGGCCTTGGTGCGGTTCAAGAAGCGCGGCTCCTTGCCCACATCCGGCACGATGATGGGCAGGCCCTTCTCCAGCACCTTGCCGGTGATGCCCTCGCCCAGCTCATAGCGGCCGCGGGCCATCTCCTCCTTGGTCATGCCATGGGCGGCCCAGATGCTGAAGTCGCCAGCCTCGCGGTCACGCAGCACCAGGGTGCCCCGGCGCAGGCCCAGCATCTCAGCCAGCACGTCAAAGGCCTTGGCGGTGGTCACCTTCAGATCCAGCGAGCCGGCCAGCACGCGGCTCACCTCGTACAGGGCGGTGAGCTCAGAGATCTTGCGGGAGAGCAGGTCAGAGACCATGGCATCCTAGGGATGGTGCGACAAAAGTGTCAACAGGGCGG
>Ga0302319_10003180_pt1 | contig 34697 bp, 28 predicted proteins | sample Bog_T0_2_FD_203319 | JGI IMG/M metagenome (GOLD analysis project Ga0302319, IMG submission 203319) | Peat permafrost microbial communities from Stordalen Mire near Abisko, Sweden - Bog_T0_2 | ecosystem: Environmental > Terrestrial > Soil > Wetlands > Peat | place: Sweden: Abisko, Stordalen Mire...
TTTTCGGGCATAACTGGTCCAATCTGTGCATGAGCGCTTAATTTGCTCATTTCGTTTGAGTTATGCACAGCGAGGGCATCATGATTGGCCAGTTATGCCCGTGATACAGGAATATCGACGATATACTCAGCTCATTGAAAGGTCATGTCGCATGACAAAGCGTCAAAAGGTTCAGGAGGCGCGACTCAGCGAGATCGAGGAGGAGTTCCTCACGCTCCTTCGATCCTGTCTTCGCGAGTGCGCGCAGGGCCGATGGGGACTGTTCGGTCAGAATGATCATCTCGATCTGGATGGACGTTATTGGGGTTGGCCTGATGCGAGACATCATCCAGCCGTCACCGCAGGCACGACGCACTTGGATTACGAGCTGCTCCGCGTCATTCCGGCCCGCGCTCGACTGGATTCACGACCGCGCGATGCTCGGTGGGCCTCTCAGCGAGCGTCTCGAATCCATCTACTCCAATCGAACCGGAAAGCAGTTCTACGTCTTGCCCAGAAAGTCGAACTAAATCCTTAGTTTGGTGGCAAAGCCCTCTCGGGGTACTAGCTGCACCATTCATCGAACGCCCCGGCGCGCACAGCTCCCGCCAGGTTTTCAATCTCCGCTGACAACACCCGGTCCTGCTCCAGCCGCGGGACCACCGATCGGACCACAGCGTAAACCCCTTCGACTTCCCTGCCCGACTTCAGCGGCCGGCGGAACTCCAGGCCCTGGGCAGCACACATCAGCTCGATGCCCAGGACCCGTTCCGCGTGCTCCACAATCTGGCGCAGCTTGAGCGCTCCGGTCATGCCCATCGAGACATGATCTTCCTTGCCCCCGTCGGTGGGAATGCTCCCAGTCGAGGATGGGTGGGCGAGCACCTGGCACTCGTTGATCAGCGCCGCCGCCACAATCTGCGCGATCATGAAGCCCGACGAGAGCCCCGGATCGGGCGATAGAAACGCCGGCAAGCCTTCGTTGATATCCGGGTTCAAGAGCCGATCGATGCGCCGTTCAGTAATGCTGGCCAAATCCGTCAGGGCAATCGCCGCGTAGTCAAAGGCATAGGCCAAAGGGGCTCCGTGAAAATTCCCGCCGGAAATGACCGCACCATTGACCTCCGCCGCCGGCAGGGCCGGAAACACAAGCGGATTATCCGTCGCCGATCCCGACTCCACCTCCAGCACTCCCCGCACATGACCCAACACATCGCGAACCGCCCCGTGCACCTGCGGCATGCAGCGCAGGCAATAGGCATCCTGAACGCGTGAGTCATGCTCGCGATGCGCCTCCCGAATCTCCGACCCCACAAGAAGTTCCAATAAGTGCTCTGCCGCCGCGATCTGTCCCGCATGAGGCCGAGCGCGATGAATCCGCTCATCAAAGGCCGCCGGCGTCCCCATTAAGGCCTCCAGAGCCATGGCGCCTGCCGCATCGGCAAGCTGCGCCACGCGCAAACCGCGTGCGATGGCCAGCGCCCCGACCGCCGTCATGGCCTGCGTCCCATTCAGCAGCGCCAACCCCTCTTTGGCGGCTAACACGATAGGCTTCAGTCCGGCCCGGCTCAGCGCATCGGCTCCAGGCATCCGCTCACCTTTGTAAAATGCCTCGCCCTCGCCGATGACCACCAGGGCCAGGTGCGCTAACGGCGCAAGATCCCCGCTTGCTCCGACAGACCCCTTCTCCGGAATCACCGGATGAATGCCCGCATTCAAAAGCGCCACAAGCAGTTGCACCAGTTCCACGCGGCAGCCGCTGAACCCCTTCGCTAAGACATTGGCCCGCAGCAGCAGCATGGCTCTTGACTCGGCTTCCGACAGCGGCTGCCCCACCCCGCCCGCGTGGCTGCGCACCAGGTTGGTTTGCAACTGAGCCAGTTTGTCCGAAGGAATACGCACATCCGAAAGCTTGCCGAAACCGGTATTTACGCCATAGACGGTCTGTCCGGTCGTCAGAATCTCTTCAATCAGTTTCCGGCTGGCCGCGACGCGCTCCAAGGCGGTCGAGGCAATCTCAACTCTCCGCCCCTTCCGGGCTACAAACTCAACCTCGGCCACGCTTAGCGCCTGGCCATCCAATACCAGTGATTCCATTCTGTCGATACTAGGCTATATTGGTATGGCTTTGCATCTGGCCCTCGCCGCTGCAATCTGTCCGGAGACCCAACCCTATGGAACTCAATCGCAGAGACTTTGCCAAGCTCGGAAGCCTGAGCCTCGCCGCCCGTTTTGCGCCGGCACTCAACGCACAGGCTCCCACCAAAAAGATCGGCTACGCGGTCATCGGGCTGGGCCGCATCGCCGGCCACTTCATGCCCGGCTCCCGCTCCACCACGAACTCGCAGATCACCGCCCTGGTCAGCGGCCATCGCGACAAGGCCGAGAAGATCGCGGCCGAGTACGGCATCCCTGCAGGTTCCATTTATAACTACGAGAACTTCGACCAGATCGCGAAAAACCCCAACGTCGACGCCGTCTATGTCGCTCTGCCTAACTCCATGCATGCCGAGTACACCATCCGCGCTGCAGCAGCCGGCAAGCACGTCCTATGCGAAAAACCAATGGCGTTGAACGTCGCCGAAGCCGAGCGGATGATCACGGCTTGCAAGGTAGCCAAGGTCAAGCTGATGATTGCCTACCGCTGCCACTACGAGCCCACCAACCTCAGGGCCGTGCAGATCATCCGCGACGGGGGCATCGGCAAGGTCCAGGCCATCGAGAGCGCCTTCGGTTTCAACATGGGTCCCAACGAGTGGCGCACCAGCAAGAAGCTTGCCGGCGGCGGACCCATCTTCGACGTGGGCATTTATTCGCTCAACGCCTGCCGTTATCTCACCGGTGAAGAGCCCGAGCACATCTCCGCCTACGCATCCACCAACGATCACGGCGACCCACGCTTTGCTGAAGTGGAAGAGAACACCTCCTGGACCATGCGCTTTCCCTCCGGCATTCTCGCAACCTGCACCACCACCTACGGCGCCAACATGCCCGGATACTTTCGCGTGTATGGATCAAAGGGCTGGCTGCAAGTGGACAACGCCTTCGTCTACGAAGGCCTGCACCTGCGCGGCTTCGTCAACGGCGCGGATATTGACGAGCCCAATCCGGCCAAAGACCCTTCTCACTTCCAGGCCGAAGCCGAGCACTTTTCCCATTGCGTCGAAAACAACCTGGAGCCGCAATCCCCCGGCGAAGAAGGCCTGCGTGATATGACCTACATCGCGCAAATTTACAAGTCCGCCGGCATCGCGACTTAGAAAGACTCCATCCAGCCGGGTATCTATCCCATGGGCATCCTTGTTCTCGCGCCTCGGGAGGCAGCATACGTGATTGCCAATCACCTTCGGTCGGCATATACTCCGAGGTAACTTGCGTCGGCCCCCTCCGACAATTGGAAGAGCTATCGTCCAGCTCGGGAGTGACCCATGAACCGCATTTGCAAGACTGCTGCACTCATTGCCTTCATTGCCCTAGTAACTCCAGGGCTAGCCTTCACCCAACCCTCGCGCGACGCTGCTACCCCGGAAGCACAAACCGCCTCAAAAGGTGCCGACGTCTACGTGCAGACCCTCAAAGGTGTGAACGCCTACACCGTATCCCCCGCGGGTAAAATTGCACTTATCAAGGGCTCCCCTTTTCCGACTGTCGGCCAGATGGAGGGCATCAATGGCAAATACCTCATCAGCGCGGGAACGAACTATCTTCACGTCTATGCGATTGAAGCCAATGGAGCGGTTGGAAAGCAAGTCTCAACACTCAATACTCAGAGCTACGATGGCGCTCAGTGCGGCAACACGAATGGAAATGGCGCAACCCTCGACCACACGGGCAAATATTTCTACATCGAACTCTCCGATAGTTGCTATGCCTGGCAAACTTATAAATTGAACTCCAATGGCTCCCTGACCTTCATTGGGTCCCACGAGGTCACCGATTTCCAGGCGGCTGTCTTCGGAAACGGAACCAACAGCAACATACCCACAATCGACAGTAGCGACGGATTTGCTTATGCCGTCAGTGGAGGAAATTCCCTCTGCACTTCCTTTGTGCCGTTCCGTAAGGCTCTCGCGGGCGATCTAGAAGCGAACAGTTTCTTTACCGAGTCCGATCCCCAGACGCCAGGCGGTTGGAGCCCACTCATGGTTGCGGCCGACCCCAACAACCATCTCGCTGCCGTTCTTTACCCCCTTGCCGGTCCTTCTTGTACGAGCGGACTCGGTGCCAGTGGAAATAGACTTGCCAGTTACACAATTGACCCACAAAAGGGTGGAATCAGTTCGACAAATAGCTATTCCAATCTAGCTTCGCCAAGCCTTCAGCCTTACACAATCGGCATGTCCTACTCCGGGAACTACGTTGCCCTCGGGGGATTTCTTGGACTGCAAGTATTTAACTTCAGCGGAGCAGCCCCGCCAACTGCGCTCACCGGGGTCCTGTTGTCCAATCAGCCTATTGAAAAAATTGCATGGGACGCTGCGAACAGACTCTATGCTCTTTCAGAAGCCGGCAATAGCCCGCTCTACATATTCAACGTAACTCCCGCAGGACTGGTGCCCGTGGCGGGATCCCCGATCCTGACTGGCGGAGGCGGAGCCTACGGGGCGGTAGGGCTAATCGTGGTCCCAAAGTGACACCGCCCCTGGTTTCTCATTCTTTGTCAAGCCCCGAAATTAATCGGTAAGGCCAAATGCGAATGCCCGCCTCCGAGCGGGCACCGCATTCAGCACGGCTAAAAAGCTCTCGCGGCGCTCTAAAAATAAATCGCAAAACCTTGCGTACTATTTCCCCGAGAAGCCTATCGTTGACTTAGTAGGGTGATTTCGGCCTCACCCCAGTCCCAGCATCTTGCGGTTCTTTTCTGCATCCGCGCCCGCGCCGGCAAAATCGTCAAACGCTCGCTCCGTCACCCGAATGATCTTTCCCCGGATGAACTTCGATCCTTCCGCCGCGCCGGCTTCGGGATGCTTGATGCAGCACTCCCACTCCAGAACCGCCCACCCGGGAAAATCGTACTGGGCCATTTTTGAAAAGATGGAGTTGAAGTCGATCTGCCCGTCGCCCAGCGAACGAAAACGGCCCGGCCGGTCGATCCACGCTTGATAACCGCCATACACGCCGCTGCGCGCGCTTGACCGATACTCGGCATCCTTCACATGAAATGCCCGCACCCGCTCGTGATAGACGTCGAGGAATCCCAAGTAGTCCATCTGCTGCAAAATCATGTGGCTCGGATCGTAAAGAATGTTGGCGCGCTTGTGCCCCTTCACCGCTTCGAGAAAACGCTCAAACGTTGCTCCGTCGTGCAAATCTTCGCCGGGATGCAACTCGTAACAAACATCCACGCCCGCCTCTTCAAACGCGTCGAGAATGGGAATCCAGCGTCGGCCAAGTTCGGCAAACGCCGTATCGATCAACCCCGCCGGTCGCTGCGGCCACGGATAGAAAAACGGCCAAGCCAAGGCCCCGGAGAAAGTAGCATGCGCAGTCAGTCCCAACCGTTTGCTGGCCTGCGCCGCCCACAGCAATTGCTGAACCGCCCATTCCTGCCGCGCCTTGGCATCGCCCTTCAACTCTGCCGGTGCGAAATCGGCGAATGCCGTGTCGTAGGCCGGATGCGTAGCCACCAATTGTCCTTGCAGATGCGTCGAAAGCTCAGTCAGTGCCAAGCCCGAATCTTTGAGAATTCCGAGTAAGTCGTCGCAGTAACTCTGGCTTTCCGCCGCTAACTTCAAATCGAAAAGCCGGCCATCCCAACTCGGAATCTGAACTCCCGCAAAGCCCAAGCCCGCTGCCCACTTGGCCATACCCGCCACCGTATTGAACGGGGCCTCATCGCCCGCAAACTGCGCCAGAAAAATCCCCGGTCCCTTGATTGTCTTCATCGCATCTCTCCCGCAAATTCGGTTCGTCTAAAACTCAACCCAGCTCTCGGTCTTGTTGCTCGCAATCGCTCGCTCGATGAAGCGCATGCCACGCACCCCGGCTTCAATCCCCGGCAGCGTCGCCGGCAACCTGTTCCCCTTCTTCCACGAAGCCAACGCTTCAGCAAATTCGCGATACAAAACAGCGAAGGCTTCAATGTATCCCTCCGGATGCCCCCCGGGCAGGCGAACCACCGCGCGCGAGTCGGCACTGAGATAGCCGGCCGAAGCATGATGAATCTCCTCGGGACCATCCTGCCACTTCACCCGCAGCCGGTTTGGATCCTGTTGCTGCCAGTCGAGCGAACCCTTGTCGCCATACACGCGCAAACGCAGGCTGTTTCCCTCACCCGCCGCCACCTGAGACGCCAGCAACACGCCGCTCGCTCCGTTATTCAAGCGCACCAGCGCATTGCAATCGTCGTCGAGCTTCCGGCCTGCAACAACCGAGCGCAGGGCCGCGTTGATGGAGGTCACTTGCAACCCGGTCACATACTCTACCAAGTGAAAGGCATGCGTCCCGATATCGCCGATGGCGCCACCGGGGCCATTCAAAGCCGGGTCGGAACGCCACGAAGCCTGCTTTTGCCCGGTCTGCTCCAAAGGCGAACTCAACCATCCCTGCAAATATTCAACCGCAACCTTGCGAATTGGACCGAGTTTCCCAGACGCGCAGATCGCACGCGCCTCACGCACCAGCGAGTAGCCCGCATACGTATGCGTCAATCCATAGGGCAAGCCGGCATGCTCCACCACGGATTTCAAGCGCAACACTTCGTCATAAGTTGCCGTCGCCGGCTTGTCGCTCATCACCGCGATCCCCGCCCTAAGTGCCGCTTCGGCGACAGGCAGGTGTAAATGATTGGGCGTCGCTATCACCACAAAATCGATCCCGTCCTCGCGCTTGCTCTCCGTGTTGATCAACTCCTGGTAACTGGCGTAGGCCCGCTCGGGATCGATGCCAAAGCTCACGCCCGCCGCACGCGATCGTTCGGCCGATTGCGAAAATGCCCCAGCTACCAGCTCGATCTTCCCGTCTAACTCCGCCGCCATGCGATGAACCGGCCCAATAAATGCCCCCGGTCCGCCGCCCACCATGCCCATTCGCAACTTTCGACTCATTGCTTCAATCTCCTCAGATTCCGCCTCATGCAATGCCTACCAATCCGTGAGCGTTCCATCTAACTTCCGGTTGACGGGAAGATAGGCGCGTTGGTATTCGAACTTGGCGGCCAGTTTCTCGTCAAGATCCACACCCAGCCCGGGGCCGTCCCCGGCTATCATCATGCCATTTTTGAAGAAGTACCGATGCGGAAAGACCGCATCCGTCTCCGCAGTATGGGGCATCCACTCCTGAATTCCAAAGTTATGAATGGCTGTATCAAAATGCAAAGCGGCCGCCATCGTCACCGGGGAAAGGTCCGTCGCTCCGTGGAATCCCATGCGCACATGGTAGAGCGCCGCAAAGTCCGCCACTTTCTTGAGCGCCGTGAAACCACCCCCGTGTACAAGCGTCATGCGCAAGTAGTCGATCCATTGATTGCGGATGAGGTCGTGCGCGTCCCAGATCGAATTGAAAACTTCGCCCACCGCAATCGGCGTCGTCGTGTGTTCGCGAATCACCTTGAAACCTTCCTGCAGTTCCGCGGGCGTCGGGTCTTCCATCCAGAACAAATGATAAGGTTCGAGCTCTTTGCCCAACCGGGCCGCTTCAATCGGTGTCAAGCGATGATGGCAATCGTGCAGAAGGTGTATCTCCTCACCGAACGCCTCCCGCACGCGGGCAAACAAGGTTGGAACGTGACGAAGATAAAGTTCGCTGGACCACTCGTATTCGGAAGGCAATCCACGTTCCGCCGGCTCGTAGCGCCCCGGCCCCTTCGCGATTCCATAAGTCGAAGCAAGCCCGGGTATCCCGCTTTGCACGCGGACCGCCTTGAAGCCCTTCTCTGTGTGACGGGCTACATCTTCGAGTGCACTGTCGGCATCTTTGCCATTCGCGTGTCCATATACCAGGACACCTTCGCGGCTCTTGCCACCAAGCAAGTTATACACCGGCGTGTTGAGCGCCTTGCCTTTGATATCCCAAAGCGCCACGTCCACCGCGGCGATGGCCGCCATGGTCACCGGGCCGCGCCGCCAGTAAGCCCCGCGATAGAGGTACTGCCAGGTATCTTCTGTCTGGAAAGGATCCCGCCCGATCATACACGGGATCACATGTTCGGTCAGGTAACTCGCTGCGGCTAATTCACGGCCATTCAAAGTTGCATCGCCAAGGCCATAGATCCCTTCGTCGGTCTCCACTTTAAGGGTGACGAAGTTGCGCCCAGGAGAAGTGATGTTCACATACGCATTCGTAATCTTCATTGCATCGCTTCTCCGGCCAGAGAAAGGCTCATTGATTCACCCCACTTGCCAAAAAACCTCCATCGACGGCGAGCACTTGACCGGTTACGAACGAGGCTGCATCGGAGGCCAGAAAAATCGCCGCTCCGACTAATTCCTCCGCCTTGCCGAAGCGGCCCATCGGTGTCCGCAACAGAAGCTCTTCGCCGCGTGCGGTTCCCTGCACCAGTCTGGCGTTGAGAGGCGTCGGGAAAACCCCGGGCGCAATCGCATTCACGTTCACGCCCTTGCGCGCCAATTCTACAGCCAGGCTCCGGGTAAGCGAAGCCACGGCCGCCTTGCTCGCCGAGTATGCCGCCACTTGATAAAAACTCACAAAGCTGGAGAGCGAAGCAATATTGACGATTCTCCCGTAGCCCGCCGAGACCATCGAAGAGGCAAAGATCTGGCAGGCCCTCAAGGTTCCGGTCAGGTTCGTCTCCATCACCTTCTGCCAATCGCTTTCGGCAACATCGAGGGTCGCGGCCTTCCATGTGATCCCGGCAGCATTCACCAGAACATCCACCTTGCCGAACTCCCGGATCACGCCGTCGTGCAGAGCCTGAAGGCTGACGCGGTCGGCTACATCGCCTGGCAAGCGCAGCGTTCGCCGCCCGATTGCTTCAATCTGCACGGCTGTCTGCTCCACCTGCTCCGCGCGGCGCGAACTGGCCACCACGTCGGCGCCGCTTTCCGCCAGCCCGAGCGCGATCGCGTACCCAAGGCCCGACGTCCCGCCGATCACCACCGCAACCTTGCCCCGCAAATTGAAGAGTTCGCTGCTCATCCTGCTCTTTCGTCGGCACTCAGGGCGTCCGCCACGGGCCGACGAGTTCCCAGCCCGATTGAGCGGAGAAGGCCGACCCGAAAACACTATCATCTGAGACGTTTGGCCTGCGCTCCACGACGCCCCATGCGGCCAGCAAGCCCGGTGCGATAGAGTGGCAGGGGAAAGCTTTTCATCCATGAATTCCCTCTCCATTCCCGACCCCGCACGCCGCTGGGATTGCCTCGCGCTCGGCGAAGTCATGTTGCGCCTTGACCCGGGTGAACAACGCATACACACAGCTCGTCAGTTCCAGGTTTGGGAGGGCGGCGGCGAGTACAACGTGGCGCGTGGGCTGCGCCGCTGCTTTGGTCTACGCACGGCGATTGCCACCGCTCTCACCGAAAACCCCGTGGGCAGGCTGGTCGAAGATCTTATCCTTCAAGGCGGCGTCGATCCTTCAATGATCAAATGGGTCCCTTATGACGGGGTAGGCCGGGAAGTCCGCAACGGGCTTAACTTCACCGAGCGTGGCTTCGGTGTGCGGGCCGCCGTCGGATGCTCCGACCGTGGATTGACAGCCGTCAGTCAACTCAACCCCGGCGACTTCGATTGGGAATCGATCTTTGGCCCCTCCATGGGAGCCCGCTGGTTTCATACCGGGGGCATCTTCGCCGCCCTCTCCGCCTCGACGGCCCAGGTCGCTTCGGAAGCCATGGACGCGGCACATCGTGCCGGAACCCCCGTCTCCTACGATCTGAACTTCCGTGAATCCCTCTGGAAAAGCATCGGCGGCAAGGCCAAGGCGCAGGCGGTGAACCGCGAACTGGTGCGCAAGGTCGATCTGCTTCTCGGCAACGAAGAGGACTTCTCGGCCATGCTCGGCGTCCAGCTGAAGGGTGTTGCGGAAGACTTTGCCGAGCTGCCCGTTGCGGCTTACGAAGACATGCTCCGCGAAGTGGCCGCGCTGTACCCCAACCTGAAACTCATCGCCAGCACCCTGCGCACGGCAACCACCGCCAGCCGCAACGCCTGGGGCGCCATCGCCCTCTACGAAGACCGGATCGTGCACCTCCCGCAGACCGAAATCGACATCTTCGACCGTGTCGGTGGCGGCGACAGTTTCGCTTCCGGGCTCATTTACGGCTTACTGGCCGCCAAGCCAATTGAGTGGGCGTTGCGCTGCGGAGTGGCGCATGGAGCCTTGGCCATGACCACCCCGGGCGACACTAGCACCGCGACCCTGGGCGAAGTGGAACGGCTGATCAAGGGCGGGTCGGCTCGCATTGCTCGCTGAATTGTGGCGAAAGGAATTCGACGATGGAGACGACAGCGCAAATCCTCGAACGAGTGGCACTCATCCCCGTGCTGCGCGCCCGCAACGCCGGGCAGGCGCACGCGGTCGTGCAAGCCATGTTGGCAGGCGGCGTCACGGTGGTGGAAGTCACCATGACGGTCCCTGGTGCGGTTGAGTTGCTGGCCGACCTCAACAGGGAGTACGGCGATCGGCTCTTGCTTGGCTCCGGCACCGTGACCAAAGGCGCTCAGGCGGAAGCCACCATCGAAGCAGGCGCTGAATTTGTGGTCAGCCCCAGCTTTCATCCTGACGTCATCGCGGTGACCAAGGCACACGGCAAGCTCTCCATTCCGGGCGCGCTCACGCCCACCGAGGTAATCACCGCATGGGAGGCCGGAGCCGACTATGTGAAGATCTTTCCCTGCTCCGCCATGGGCGGGGCCAGCTATTTGAGGTCGCTCCTCGCCCCGTTCCCTCACCTCAAGCTGATCCCCACTGGCGGCGTAACCCACCACACGGCGGCCAGCTTCCTTGAGGCGGGTGCTCGGGCGCTCGGTGTGGGGAGCGACCTCGTAAACTTGGCTGCGATCGATCAAGGCTCACCGGAAGTGATCACCGCGGCGGCAAAGGCCTATCTCCAGGTGATTGCGGAATTCAGGCACAATGCGGCACGTGAACCCAAAGCGCAAGAAGGCCACGCCGCATCCGACTTTCCGCAGCGGCTTGCTGCGGAGACCCGCACGGTCGAGCAGAGCAGAACTCGATGAAAGAAGACAATTAGGTGAATTCTGAAAGCGACAACACGGCTTGCTCGGCGCAGCCCTTCCGCCTGGACAATCGTCGCGCGTTGATTACCGGGGCGGCGAGCGGAATCGGCGCCGCGACGGCAAGGGAACTAGCGCGCGCCGGGGCGAAAGTCTGGATTGCCGACTTGAACCTCCCCGCTGCCGAGGCTCTGGCCGCCTCCTTGCCCGGAGCGCATGCGCTCCATGTCGATGTCACGAGTGAAGGCTCCATCTCCGCCGCCGTTTCTCAGCTTGTCCGGCTCGATATCCTGGTGAACAACGCGGGAGTTGGCCATGTGGGCTCGATCGAAGCCACCGAGCCCGACGATTTCGACCGGCTCATGAACGTAAACGTGCGCTCGGTCTACCTGGTGACGCGCGCGTTTCTTCCACTTTTGCTGGCAGCCGAGAAGGATGAAGAAGCAGGACCTGCGCACACCGGCTCCATTGTGAATATCGCCTCGGTCGCCGGGCTGGTGGGCATTCGACAACGCTTTGCCTACTGCACCAGCAAGGGTGGGGTCATCGCCATGACGCGGCAATTGGCAGTGGAGTATCCCAAGTCCCTGCGTGTCAATGCGATCTGCCCCGGCACAGTGGAAACCCCATTCGTGGAAGGCTACCTGGAGAAATTCCACAAGGACACCAAGGAGCAGACGCGTGCCGAGTTGCGTGCCCGGCAACCGATAGGACGACTGGGCCAGCCACACGAGATTGCCTCCATGGTTCGCTATCTGGCGTCGGACGAGGCAGCCTTCATCTCCGGATCCCTCTTTACGATTGATGGCGGTTGGACTGCGGCCTGAGAGGCCATTGCATCTCATTCACAGGCGCTCGTTTAGCATGAAAGTTAGCCCGCAAACACGAAAACTCAGATGGAGTCGCAATGAAACTCGTATCGTTCTCTCTCGCCGATGGCAAAGTCAGGCCCGGTTCCCTGCTGCACGAGGAAAAGCTGGTGGTCGATCTCAGCGCGGCCGGTTATGTCGATGCTTTGTCGGTCATCGCGGCCGGTATCACCGAGCCCGAGGGAGGCAACACATATCGCTCATACCCTCTGGCAGAAGTGCGGCTCTATGCCCCGCTGCCCAATCCGCCACGGGTCTTTGCCATCGGTCTCAACTATCGCGACCATGCCATCGAGTCAGGGATGGAGATTCCCACCACTCCGGTCGTCTTTTTCAAGCTCACAACGGCCATCGTCGGACCGGGTGCGCCCATCATCCTTCCCGTGAACTCAACCGAGCCGGACTATGAAGCCGAATTCGCGTTTGTCATTGGACATGGCGGCTATAGGTTGTCAGCAAACGAATGGCGCAAGCACGTCTACGGCTATACCATCGTGAACGATATCAGCGCCCGTGATGTGCAGTTCTCCACTTCGCAATGGTCTCTGTCGAAGAGCTTTCCCAGCTTTTGCCCGATGGGACCGTCCATCGTCACGGCCGACGAGATCGCAGATCCGGATGCACTCAAGATCGCCCTCAGCATCGACGGCGAGGTGCTGCAGAACTCCTCGACCAGCGAACTGATCTTCAAAATCCCCCAACTGATTGAGTACCTTTCCTCGATCACCCCACTGCTGCCTGGCGACGTGGTCTCTACCGGGACACCCCCAGGCGTGGGCCTGGGCCGCAAGCCCAAGCGTTGGTTGAAACCGGGCGAAACCGTCACGGTAACGGTCGAAGGCTTGGGCTCGCTGACCAATCCGGTGGTCGCAGAATAGGGCCCTCAATCTGAAGGTCGGAGTGGCTACAAGTGGCCGCGTGCAGTTCCAGGGCCACACAGGACTCGTGCCTCCGACCGATCCGCAAGGTTTTTCCGAAAAAATCAAAAATTCGGCCTGTCCGGAAGAGCGGAAACAGCCGATAGATGAAAACCGCCTATCCGTTTTGCGCGGGGGCTTCTTCATTGGCTTTCGTTCTTCATCGAGCGGAATGCCTTGCACGTCCTGAAGAGCGACAACACGATTTTGATCGTAAGGACAATGCAGATGATGAAACTCTCTCGCCGGCCTCTGGACTGGTTCGACCGTCTCCAACGATCGATGCTTTTGTGTGCGGAACAACATCCGGGCGGCTTACATCTAGGTGCAAGGTCAGGAAAACGGCCACTCGGACGGCGCTTCCCCGTGCAGTATGCAACCTTGGTAGGCATATTTGCCGCAGTATTGACAATTCCCTCGTTTGCCAACGGGTCGGCCACGGTCACCAGCCTGCATGCGATCCATGCCTTGAGCAAAGCCGAGGCGCGGCGCGGCGTTCCCGTCGCCTTCGAAGCCACCGTCACCTACTACAACCGAAGTGATGTCGACCTCTTCGTGCAGGACGGGAACGAAGCTCTCTACATCGAAGCCAAGCCCAATCTAGCCCTGACCGAGGGTGACCGTGTTTTGGTGCACGGCCACACACGCGAGAGTTTTGCCACGGATGTTCTCAGCGACAGCATCACGGTTCTTCATCATGGTGTGACTCCGAAGCCGGAACCGGCAACCTTCAGCCAAATGATCCAGGCGCAGGAGGACTGCAAGCTGGTGACGATTCACGCCACCGTCCGCAGCGCAGACCGGTCAAACTTCGGCAATACGCGCGGTGCATACCTGCGCCTGGTCATGGATCAGGGCTTTGTGGATGCCATGGTGGTCGACGACAGCAAGACTTCGCTCACCGGTCTGCTGGACACGGACGTGGAAGTAACTGGCGTGGTTTCCGGCCAGTTCGACAGCAAGATGCAGCTCACCGGCATCCTGATCGAAGTCCCCAAGCTAGACGATGTGAAGGTTCTGCGAGCTCCCCGGATCGCGTCAACGTCGTTGCGGGTTACGCCCATGGACAAAGTCCTGGCCAGTTACTCCGTGCACGATCTCAGCCAAAGAGTTCGTGTGAAAGGAGTCATCACGTTCTATCAGCCGGGGTCGGCCGTCGTGCTGCAAGACGGAGCAAAGAGCATCTGGATTTCCACCCGTTCAAGCAGCCCTTTGCGGGTTGGCGATCTCGCCGAGGCGACCGGATTCCCGGACGCTCGATCGAGTTACCTGGCCCTTACCGACGGAGAAATCCAGGACCTGAACCTCTACCAACCCGTTCAACCGCAAGCCTCGCAGTGGCGCCAGTTGGCGATGTGGAACACCGGAGACCCTGACGGCCATCAGAACGATCTCGTTTCCTTTGAGGGCAAGGTTGCCGCCGCCGTGCGCGAAGACGCGCAAGACGAGTTCGTGTTGATCTCGGATGGGAAGCTGTTCACCGCGATCTACCGCCACCCTCCCGGTGGCAGCCTGCCCCCTTTGCGGCAGGTCCCGATCGGCGCGGTAATGCGCGTCACCGGTATCTGCATGGCGGCACAAGCCAGTACGGTGATTCCCGTCGAGCAGGAGGTGCCGTTCAACATCCTTCTGCGTTCGTTCGACGACTTGGAGGTGGTGGCCCAGCCACCTCTCCTCAACACGCATAACCTGATCGTGCTGGTCAGCCTCCTCCTCCTGGTCGTGATGGGGATCGGCACCCGAGCATGGGCAGTCGAGCGGCGCATGCGGCGGCACATGGCGGCACTTGGCTACATTGAACAGCGCCGCAGCCGCATTCTCGAAGACATCAATGGGTCCCGTCCCCTGGCGGAGATCGTCGAAGAAATCGCCGCAATGGTCTCCCTCAAGTTGCGAGGGGCGCCCTGCTGGTGCCAGATCTCCGAGGGTGCCCGCCTGGGAAACTTCCCTTCGAATCTTGACCAATTCCGGGTTATCGAGGAGAGAATTCTAGGTCAAACCGGTTTGGCCCTTGGGACAATCTATGGAGCGCTCGATCTGCAAACCAAGCCTTCCACCGACGAAACGCAAGCGCTGTCCATTGCTTCCAAGCTGGCCAGTCTGGCCATTGAAACGCGAAGGCTCTACTCGGACCTGCACCATCGCTCCGAGTTCGACATGTTGACCGACATCCACAACCGCTTCTCGCTCGACAAACACTTGAATGACCTGATTGCGGAAGCTCGCGAAAGGGCGGGAATCTTCGGGTTGATTTATATCGACCTCGACGATTTCAAGAGCGTAAACGATCGGTACGGCCATCGCGTCGGGGACCTGTATCTTCAGGAAGTTGCTGCGCGCATGAAAGATCGTTTGCGGGGACGTGACCTTCTTGCGCGTCTCGGAGGGGACGAGTTTGCTGCCCTGATTTCGGTCGTCCACACTCGCTCCGACGTCGAGGAGATTGCCGCGCGGCTGCGGCAGTGCTTTGATGAGCAGTTCGTTATCGAGGGATACACGCTGAAGGGGTCCGCCAGTCTGGGGATCGCACTCTACCCGGAGGATGGCTCCATTCCGGGTAGCCTCTTCAGCGCCGCCGATGCGGCCATGTACAACAACAAGCGGAGGCGTCGAACCACCGTCCGCAGGCGCAACGACGATCGATCTGAATCGATCGAAGAAGAACGCTCGCAGACGAGTCTCTCCTCCTGAGACCGGTCGCGCCATCTCCTGCCTTCAATTCTGCAACGCCTTGTGTTCGCCTCCGAACCAGGCGTAGAGGGCCACTCCGGCAAAGCAGACGACGGGGACTATATACGCAGCTTGCAGTCCGCTGGAGTCGGCAATCACGCCCATCACCTTGGTGAGCGCCGCGCCTCCCAGGATGGCCATGACCAGGAGCGAGCCGGCGGTCTTGGTCTTCTCGCCCATACCCTTCAGTCCAAGCGCAAAGATTGTCGGGAACATGATCGACATGAAGAGGCTTGTGGTCAGAAGACACATGGCCCCCACCCAAGTGGGCCGCGCGACAGCGATGAGGCCAAGAGCCACGTTCACCACGGAGTAGATCCCGAGAAGAGTTCTCGCCGGGAAGATCTTCATCAAAGCTGCGGAAACGAAGCGGCCAACGGCAAAAGCGGCCAGCGTGCCCGTCAGCATGTAGCCGGCGGCTTTATCGCCAATCCCGGTGGCCGATTCAACATAGGAGATGAAGTAGCTCCATGTCCCCACCTGGGCGCCAACGTAAAGGAACTGGGCCAGGACCGCCAGGACAAAATGGCGCTGAAAAAGGGGGACGTTTGCCGGTGGGCCGGCATTTTCCCGCGAGACATCCTCCCGGGCCGACGGCGGAAACTTGGTCAAAGCCACCAGAACGGCCCAGAAAAGCGCAAGAGCGCCGAGCACGAGATAGGGGGTGACGACGCGAAGCGTCTCCGTGTGCAGGTAGGCCCGGTATGTTCCGGCAGCTTGCATGGCGGCAGTCTGCGCATCGGTCAGCTTGACTCCGGAAAAGATAAACAAGGTGCCCACCAACCCGGCTGCGATCGAACCCAGCGGATTGAATGCCTGGGATAGATTCAACCGGCGTTCACTGGACGCGGTGGGGCCGAGCTGGGCGATGAAGGGATTTGACGCGGTCTCCAGAAAGGACAAGCCGCTGGCAATCACAAACTGGGCCACCAGAAAGAAGCCGTAAAGTCCCATCTGCGCGGCAGGGTAAAACAGCAGGCAACCGGTTCCGAGCAGAATCAAACCGGTGATAATCCCCAGCTTGTAGCCGAATTTGTGCATCAGTTGCCCAGCCGGAACCGCAAGCAGGAAGTAGCCCAGATAGAACCATATCTGGATGCCAGCAGCGCCTGAACGATTGATCTCAAACGACTTCATGAACTGGCGGATCAGGATGTCATTGAGATTGTTGGGAATCGCCCAGAGAAAAAAGAGAGCGGTCACGACCACAAATGGGATAAGGCGACCCTGCGGAATGAGAGGCGCATGGAGATCTTCAGAGCCGGTGTGCTTGCCTTCGTTGCCATTGGATCCAGCGGATATTCCCAATCTAGTTCTCCGTTTCTTCCGCATCTTCTCGGTTTGAGTTCATTCCATCGGACGCTTCCCGGCTTGGGCCGGGCTCGGAAGTCAGTTATCGATGACTTTACGGTCCCCAATCTTTCTACCAATCTGCTCGGGTTATGGCAAATGCGACGGATGGGGCCGCCGGATAGGATAGTGTGGCCAAGGGCTGGATTGCGGACGATTTTAACGATCCATTACCGGACGATATCCTGGCCGGCTTCGAAGGGCGTGGATGAGGATCTTGATTGATACACAGATTGTGTATTGGGCTCACTATGAGCCGGAAAAGCTACCGCCGACTGCAAGGCGCTACATGGATGACGCTGCCGCTGTCTACGTATCGGCTGCATCGCTCTGGGAGATCGCGATCAAAGGAAAGCTTAGGAAGCTGAAAGCGAACCCAGTTGAGTTGCTGGCGAAGATGGAGATTGCGGGAATGCGGGAGTTGCTCGTCTTCGCGCGACATACGTTGCTCGTTGCCGAATTACCTCTGCTGCATACAGACCCGTTCGACCGAATCCTGATTGCCCAAGCCATCAGCGAGCCGCTCCGGCTGTTGACCTCCGACTCGCGGATCAAGCAGTATTCGGACCTTGTCATTCAGGTATAGAGAAGACTCGAGCGATTCCCCATCCGCGCGAGCGCTATGAATTGACGCAATAGTGAAGAGATTCTTTTCCCAATCAGCTAAAGAACACGTTGCAGCCATTTTCCCGTATGCGAATGCAGGTTCTCCGCCACCTGCTCGGGCGTGCCTTCAGCAACGATGTGTCCCCCGCCCTCCCCGCCTTCAGGCCCCAGATCGATCACCCAGTCGGCGGACTTGATCACGTCCAGATTGTGCTCAATCACAATCAACGAACCGCCGCCGTCGATGAGCTTGCGGAAAGCGGTGAGCAGCTTGGAAACGTCGTCAAAATGCAGGCCGGTCGTGGGTTCATCCAAGATGTAGAGGACGCGGCTGGCTTGCGAGGGCTTGGCATTGGCGTTGGCTGCGCGCACCTGAGCCAGGTGTGCGGCCAGCTTGACGCGCTGTGCCTCGCCGCCGGAGAGCGTGGTGGCGCTTTGCCCGAGACGCAGATAGCCGAGGCCAATTTCGTCCAGCACAGCCAACTTCTCCAGCAGCTTGGTCTGACCCGCAAAGAAGCGAAGCGCTTCCTTGACGGTGAGCTGAAGAACATCGTGAATGTTCTTGCCCTTGTACTCCACCTGTAGGACCTTCGCCTGATAGCGCGTTCCTTTACAGTCTTCGCAGGGGAGCTCTACGTCTGCGAGGAACTGCATCTCCACGGTGACCGTTCCGTCGCCTTCGCAGGTGTTACAGCGACCGCCGGGGACATTGAAGGAGAAGTGGCCCGGCGTGAGGGCCAGGCGCTTGGCCTCCGGCTGGGATGCGAACAGCTCCCGAACCAGGTCGAAGCCCTTGATATAAGTAATTGGATTGGAGCGGGGCGTACGCCCGATCGGGGTCTGGTCCACCAGAACCACGTCGTTCAGGCGCTCAACTCCGGTCAAGCTCTTGAAGACGCCGGAAGGGTCGGACCCATCGGTCTGGCCCAGCGCGCGGGCGACGGCCCGATAAAGAACCTGGTGAACGAGCGTCGATTTGCCTGAGCCGGAAACTCCGGTGATCGCGACGAGAAGACCGAGCGGAATCTCCACATTCAAACCGTGCAGGTTGTTGGCTTGGGCGCCGCGGAGGACAAGTTTCTCGCGCCCCGGGGCGCGACGCCGGGTGGGCACGGGGATCGCGATCTGACCGGAGAGATACCGGCCGGTGAGCGAATGCGGGTTGGCTTCAATCTCGGCCAGAGTCCCTTCCGCGAGTAGTTTGCCCCCAAACTCGCCCGCCCCCGGTCCCAGGTCCAAAAGATGGTCGGCAGCCCGAAGCACATCCGCATCATGTTCGACCACCAGGATCGTGTTGCCCAGGTCGCGCAACTCCTCAAGGATGTGGATCAACCGCGCTGTATCGCGTGTGTGCAGCCCGATGGACGGCTCATCGAGTACGTACAGCGCTCCGACCAGGCGCGAGCCCAGCGACGTGGCCAACTGAATGCGCTGCGCTTCCCCACCCGACAAAGTGGACGCAAGACGATCGAGGGTCAGGTATTCGAGCCCGACCGCGTCAAGGAAGTTAAGCCGCGCTCGGACTTCTTCAAGAATCGGTCCTGCAATCTCTTCCTGCATGGGAGACAGCTTGGTGCCTGCAAAGAACTCCCGGGCATGCGCAATGGTAAGCGCGGTAGCCTGGCAGATGTTCTTGCCATCGATTCGCACTGAACGAGCTTCGGCGCGCAGGCGCTGGCCGCGGCAATCCGGACACTCCGCATAGCCGCGATACTTGCTCAGCATCACGCGCACATGAAGCTTGTACTTCTTCTTCTCCATCTGCGCGAAGAATCCGAAGACGCCTTCGAAGCTGCCTTTGCCGCGGAGCACAATCTCGCGGGCCGCCTCGGGCATCTCGCGCCAGGCGACATCCAGGGGAACGCCCAACGCGGCCGCCTGCTTTTTGAGATCGGTATACCAAGTCCGGTACTTGGGGCGATTCCACGGATCGATGGCTCCGTCCGCCAGGGTGAGGCCTTTGTCGGGAATCACCAGGTTCATGTCAAAGTCGACAGTGTTGCCAAATCCCTGGCAGCGCGGGCAGGCCCCAAACGGATTGTTGAAGCTGAACAGGCGCGGCTCCGGCTCTTTGCCGGGACGGTGGCAGCTCTTGCACTCGTAGGAACCGCTAAAGCGGTAGCGCGCCCGCTCGACATCCTCATCGCGCGGTACTTCCTCGAAAAGGATCTCGCCGCCTTCGCGGTACGCAATCTCGGCCGCATCGACAATGCGGGATCGATTCTCCGCGTTGACCACGATCCGGTCGAGGAGGACAAACACCGGCAAGGTGAAGTCCAATTCGAGAAGAGACTCGGGAGTGGAAAACTCAACAATCTTCTTTTGCTGATAGAGCCGATTGAATCCTTTGGCGCGCAGTTCGCTCAACCTGGCCTTCAGGGTCTGCGTAGGAGGAGAATCGCCCCCCGCTGCAACTGCCTTGGACTTTTCGGCAACCTTGGCTGCACGCCCTGGCTTCGCAGGCGCCTTCGCTGGGAGCTCACTCTCCGCAACAACGCTGCCTACCGGAAAGAGTGCCTGTAACCGTGTTCCGTCCCCGAGCGCGAGAACAGCTTCGGCGATCTCGTCCATCGAGTCGCGCTTGACAAGCCCGTCGCAATACACGCAATGCACAGTTCCACAACGCGCATACAACAGGCGCAGATAATCATAGATCTCGGTCGCCGTGGCCACGGTCGAGCGAGGATTGCGCGTCGTGTTCTTCTGCTTGATCGCGATCGCTGGAGCAAGCCCATCGATCAGGTCAACATCCGGCTTTTCAATCCGTTCCAGAAATTGACGCGCGTAAGAGGAAAGCGATTCGACATACCGTCTCTGCCCCTCGGCATAGATCGTGTCGAAAGCGAGCGATGACTTCCCCGAACCTGACACCCCACTCACGACCGTGAGCTTGCCGTGGGGGATATCACAGGAGACGTTCTTCAGATTATGAGTCCGCGCGCCGCGGATAATAATAGCGTCATTCAAAGGGGAGGCACCGGAAGAAACCTGTCCGGTTGCGTGAAGGCGCACTCAGAGAGCCTAAAGCTACAACCGTCCATTCTTTATTATAGGGCGCGCTCTCGGGGGCAAGGCTGCGACCTCGAAATGGGCATCTGCGGTTGCCTTTTTGGCCGCCTTCGGTAAGACGACGCAGGTTCGACTCCCGGCTTCTCCAACCTTCCCCATCAAAGCTGGGAACAAATGACCGCTGATCCTTCACACCGCTTCTTAAGCGACCATGGATGTAATATCCGCGACAGGATGCGAGAATGATTCCGCAACCGGATGTGGGAACGAATAGGTTAGAGCATGCTTTTCTGCGATCGCTTCCCGATCTAGGACAGTCGCCAGGCTCATCAACACTGCCGATGCGCATGCCGGGCAGGTTCTTGAGTTGTTGCCAACCGAATTGCAGTCCTGACACAAATAGGCGGAATCCAAAGGAAAATGCAGCATCGAGTGGTATCTCATGTCCTGTGACCTCTTTATGTAAGAAGAAGGGGATGTGCCGATGGGACCCAGACTGCCCACCGTTTCTAAGATGCTTTTCAAGTGGTTTGAGTTGCGTGCAAAAGCGCTCACACTGCGCACAATTTTTCAAACTCTCAAGCTGAATATGTATTGTGTGAAAGAACCGATGCAGATCTGCGGGCACAAGGGAGATCGAGCCGGGAAGCTACCGCCAGCGTAGTTCCGGCGACGGCTTCCCCTGACTCGTGTGGTCCTATTTTGAAATCAGCTTGCTGTTGTCGTTGTCGAATTCCTGTTCCGCTTGGGCTGCCTTGTGGGCCAGACGGTCCGCGACCTGGTCAACCTTTCTGTCTCCTTCTCTCTCGGGTTTTCCTGGCTGGGAAGGGGTCTGGATCGGGGTGGGAATGGCGGAGGCGGGCTGGGCGGTTTGATCGGGTTTCGAGGTCATAGTCAGTACTCCTGAGCCGTTTGATGCCGCGGTTCTACGGAGAAGATGTACGCCGGTGCCCGGCCGGCCCTGCGTGCTTTACGACCCGTTCACCGTCCAACCTGCAGCAAAGTCCGGATCTCATCGGACGTGGTCCCCTTTACACTGGGATCTTGAGGTACTGCGTGCTCCGTTTTGTTTTCGTTCTCTTGATCCTTGCAACATCTCAGGCCGTCGCACAGGAGACAGCCCAGAAGCCGGAACCGGCCTCTGACACCTCGACGGAATCCACGCCGAAAGCCTCTCCGGCCGGAGAGGTATCCCCGGAAGTCGCTGAAGCGGAAGGCGCCATCGCCACGGCAGACTGGAGCACCGCGCAGGCCAGGTTGACTGCATGGCTCGCACAGCACCCGGCGGATGCACGAGCGCTCTTCGATGCCGGCTACGTCGCGGACGCACAGAGCCGGCTGGCCGAGGCTGAGGATCTCTACCGCCGCGCCATCAACGCCGATCCGCATTCATTTGAGGCCCACCTTTCCCTGGGACTGCTCCTGGCTCGCCAGTCCAAGCCGGAGGAGGCACGGCCGGAGCTCGCAATGGCCACTCATCTAGATCCCAGCGCTGCCGGACCGGGCGCCAAGGCACGCGCCTGGCGGGCTTTGGCGCAGATCGATCGCGCAACGGACCGCGTGGAGGCTTCCGCCGATCTGCTGGAAGCCCTGAAAATCTCCCCGGAGACCAGCGCCGACACCCTCCTGGCCGCCTCCCTGGCCGACGATTCGGGAGACTACCCAGCCGCCGAGACCGCCTACCGGCGTGGCATCGCAATCGATCCAAAATCCGCACCTGCGATTGCCGGTTTGGCGCACGTCCTGGCCCAACAGAAACGGTATCCAGAGGCAGAAGCTCAGCTCCGCGCTGCGCTGGAGTTGCTTCCCGACGATCCCGGCCTGACGGCTGAACTGGCCACGGTGCTGGCCGCTCAGGACAAGGCAGAGGCCCTGCCGATCTTGCAGAAACTGAGTGCCGCGCATCCCGACGATCCCGCGATTTCGCGGATGTTGGCCGCAGTCCTGGCGGCTGCCGGAGATTACCAGGGCTCGGACCGCATTTACACCACAATGCTTGCCTCCAAGCCAAATGACGCCACGCTTCTGCTTGGGCACGGTCAAAATCTGATCCGGATGCTCCGCTACACGGATGCGTTCGTGGCTTTCACGAGGGTGACGGAGAGCGAGCCGGGCAATGCGGACGGGTGGAGTGGGCTGGCCTTCGCGGCGTCCCGGACAAACCATCCGGAAGTGACCGTTCACGCTCTTACCATGCGGTCAAAATTTCTACCGGAAGTCCCCTCGACCTATTTTTTGTGGGCAACGGCATACGATAGCCTTCATCAAAAGGTGCAAGCGGCGACTTACTACCAACACTTTTTGGAATCCTCCGCCGGCAAGTTTCCCGATCAGGAATGGCAGGCCCGCCAGCGTCTCAAATTGCTCAAAGTGAATCCATGAGACGCGCGATAGTACCTACAGCGGTTGATTCCATGGATACTTTTGCCCAGCGAAACCCACGTAATTGCAGGGTTTTTGCTTGCGCAAACCGAGTAAAGCTCCTATAGTCTCCGCCAAGGGGTTAACCAGCAGCTGCGGAGGTTCCTCATGCAGTCCAAGGTTTCGTTGGCCATTTTATTGCTTCTCACTCTCAACGTGGTTCCCGTCCGCGCCTCCAATCTCGACGACAAAACCATCGACCAAGACAGCATCAACGCTTTACAAACAAAGATCTTGCAAGCACAGCCCCGCGAACAATGCTTCCTGTATGCGGAACTTGTCCATGAGATGACCGAGTACAGCCTGCACCAATATTCCGCCGGTGAAGGCGACAAGGCGGTGGTCCTGCTTAAGCAGGTGCAGGAACTGGCCCACAAAATCCACCTTTCCATGTCGGAGGACAATAAAAGGCTGAAGAACGCGCAGATCCTGCTGCGCCATACCGCCTTCCGTCTGACCGAGATGTTGCACAACAGCAGCCTTGAAGATCGCCCCCTCCTCGCCCAGACACTTGCCCAGGTGAACAAGGCCGAGGATGAGGCAATGATGCAGGTCTTCCGCAAATAGGTCCCGACCGCTCAAAGCTCTTCACTCGATTGGTTTGCCGGCTCGTCCTTTCGATGAAATCTTCCTCGGCGCTCAAGCTTGTGTTTCAATGGGGACCGCCGAGGTTTTTTTCTGCCGATGCAATCCGCAGTTTTCCCTGCCCTTCGACTGTTCGCCCTCGCTTCGCTCTGGCTCGCCTGCCCTTTGATCGCCCAAAAGGAAAAGCCTGAGCCGTTGACCGAAGCCCAGATCGAGCAGATCCGCGAGGCCGGCATTCTTCCGAACGAGCGCGTCAAGCTCTACACCAAGTTCCTCGATGAGCATGCCGAGACGATCAAGAGCCTGACCAACCGCTCCAAGTCAATCAGCCGGGCCAAGCGCCTGGACGAGGAGTTACAGGACCTGACTGCCTTGATGGATGAATTGGGATCCAACTTGGACGTCTATTCCGACCGTCACGGGGACATCCGGAAATCTCTGAAACCGCTCTCGGACGCCGCGGACCATTGGCTGGGAATTCTGCGCGCCTTGCCCGGCGAACCGGGCTTCGATTTGGCGCGCAAAGAAGCCATTGAGAGTGGCGAAGATCTTGCCGATCAGGCCAAGCGCCTTCTCACGGAGCAGACGGAATACTTCGACTTGCACAAGGATGAGCAGGGACAGGATCGCGCCGAACCCAAATGACGCTCCGCCTTCAAAAGCAAAGTGCATGCGATCGAGAACTTGAGGCGTGAGATTCTCTCGCTAGCTGATCCCGGCGTGATGATTCGCGGGACCGATCCGTCCGTCAAGAGCACTCACCCGAATTCACGTGCAGCTTATGGGCCATTGCCCGCCTCGACAAACGGATGTGGAGAGGCGGCTCCAGTACTCGACGGGGTTTCGCCGCAATCGCTCCCTCCAGGTAGAGTCCATCGAGAACATCAAAGAACTCATCAAGGGCAAAGGCAAGAGAACCAATATCGCTGGGCAGCGTTTGGGGCGTGCTATCGGTTTGGGGAAATTGAAGGCGCATATAGGTCCGCAGAGTAGGATGCGTAGACCTCCGCTTGTGTTGTTCGCTCGATTCGATAATAGACTTGGCATGCAGGGATCTCGCACTCGGAGTCTCTCAGAGGGCTAGAGAGCCCTGCGTGGATTCTCCCGCATCCGGAATGGGTACAGCGCGCCTGCAAAGGCGCCTCTGCGGACTGTCCAGCAGTGCGCGATTGCTGTAATATCGAGATAGACGTGCCCTCCGACTTCGTCCCAATTTTCCAGCAGGAATACCGGGCTCTTCGTCCCCGCGCTCCCCTCCCACCGCTCACGGTGCGTTTCCGCCGATTCACGTCCCTGAATACGACCATCCGCTTGCGCGAGGGACAGATTTTTGTCAGTCTCTCCGACCTTCTGGAGGGTGCGCCGGAATCGGTGATACGTTCCATCGCGCACATCCTTCTTGCCAAGCTGTACAAGAAACCGATCGAGGCCGCGCAAAGCCTGCGCTACAAGCGCTTTGCTTCATCCGCAGCGGTCACTCGGCAAACCGAGCTGATCCGCCATACGCGGGGTAGCAAACGATTTGTGGGACCCGAAGGCCGCTTTTTCAACTTGGAGGAGGTCTTCGATTCGCTCAACGACCGATTCTTCGGTGGGCTTCTCGGGCGACCGCAACTCACATGGAGCGAACATCACGCCAGGCGGCTTCTCGGCCACTACGATGCGGCGCACAATACCATCGTGGTGAGCCGCGTATTCGATCGGCCCTCAAGCCCGCGGTATGCCATTGAATATCTGCTCTATCACGAGATGCTTCACCTGAAGCACCCCGTGCGCATGCGCGGACTGCGACGCTGCGTCCACTCGCGCGATTTCAAGGCAGACGAAGCCCAGTTTCCGCAACTGACGGAGGCGCTGGCCTTTATCAAGCGGCTTTAGGCTTTCAGGATCCTCGGCTAGGCGGGCTTTTCAACAGCGACTGTGGCCTTGCTCCCCGCATCGACGGCGGTGTGCGTGGCAGCCCACCACACCAGTGCCGCGCCCGCAACGATGGTCCCCAAGCTCGCCAGCTGGGCGTTCGATAAGCCCCAGAGGATCTTGGGGTTGCGCCGCAAGAATTCGACCAGGAACCGCGCCGCGCCGGTGAGAATCAAATACTCGCCGACAACAGCTCCGGTTCCATGCGGCTTTCCGCCCCGACGCCACAACCAAAGACCGATCAACAGCCCCGCGACGAGTTCGTAAAGCGGGGTAGGATGAACACGTTGCAAGGTCGGCTCAATCCCGTCGGGAAAGCTCATCCCCCACGGCAGCGAGGTTGGAATGCCGTAACAGCCATCCCCGGAAAGGAAGCACCCAATGCGCCCGATGCCGTAGCCGATTGCAGCCGCAGGGGCCGCCAGGTCCAAGGTCCGAAGGCTCCCGATCCGCGACCACCATCCCTGGAACAAAAGCGCAGAGATGCCGAACAGGAGACCGCCGTACCATGCAAAGCCAGCCGAATCCCACAGCACCCGCCAGCCGAACTCGCGAAACTCGATCGGCGTGTCAATCACGTGCCAAAGTTTTGCACCGACGATGCCCAGCAACGCGGCAATCGCCACCATGCCGACGGCGTCTGCGTCAATTCCGGCTCGCTTGAAACCACGATCCATGACAAAAGCGCCGGCCACGGCAGCCAGCCACAACATGAGACCGAAGGTTGGCACTTGCAGGTGCCAGATGTGCAGATAAGGCAGCATACTCTCCGAAATTCCCGTCGCTCTCAGTATAGACGCCCTTGCGCTTTCGATCGTGATCAGGCGCGAGCGGGCCACGGAGGGGTCTCGAAAGCCAAGATGCGGAAATACTCCTCGCAAACTTGAGTTTGATCGACCAGATTTGCACAGTCGCCAACGCCTGGTGCCCGTGCGCCGCGCGATACTGTTTGCATGTCTACCCTCACCTACCAGGGCCACGAAATTCTGTACACCCGTCAGCAAATTGCGGCGCGGGTTGCCGAGATGGGCGCCCAGATCACGCACGACTTGAATGGAGAGAAGTTGGTGATGATTGGCGTGCTCAAGGGAGCTGCGCCCTTTCTGTCCGATCTTGCCCGCTCTATCGAAGCCGATGCCACATTTGACTTTGTCGCCGTCTCCAGCTATGGGAAAGGTCAGCGTTCGTCCGGTGCGGTCAAGCTCATCAAGGATCTGGACGAACCGATTGAGGGCAAGAACGTTCTGGTTGTCGAAGACATTCTCGATACCGGCCTCACGCTGGCTTACCTGCGCAAGCTGTTTCTGCAGCAGCATCCCAAGTCGCTGCGCATCGCCACGCTCCTGGATAAGCCGTCGCGAAGGATCGAGAAAATCGAAGCCGACTATGTCGGGTTTTCCATCCCCAACCTGTTTGTGATTGGATACGGAATGGACTATGCAGAACGTTACCGGAACCTGCCGGATATTTGCCTCATGTCGGCAGATCATCCGCTCTGAAAGCCTGCCGCGGACCTGCGCGGCAGATTGATCGAGGCGTTTGCAATTCCTCGCAGGGGACAAGCCGACCGATTCTCAATGGGCGCGGTCGAAGAGGCTCCGGACCGGCTTCGCTCGCGGACCCGAATTCAAGCAAGAGCGCTAGTATGTCTGTATTGGGCAGAGTCCTCGAGGATTCGAGAATCGCTTCATGAAACTGCGTATCAAGGGAAACTCGCTGCGCTTCCGGCTCACCAAGAGCGAAGTCGCAGATCTGCTAATCAAGGGCCGCGTGGAAGACACCGTTGTCTACGGCTCCACGGCGGATGCGCGGTTGACGTATGCTGTCCAACAATCCGCAACAGCGGAGGCGATCACCAGCCATTCGACTCCGCAAACGGTCAGTGTTCTAATTCCAGTCGCCGATGTCCGCCGCTGGGTCGAGGGCGAAAGCGTGGGAATCTACGGAAGTCTCGATACCGGCGCAGGTTTGTTGGCGTTGCTGGTTGAAAAGGACTTTGCCTGCCTCGATCGCAGTGACGTCGACAATGCCGACACGTTTCCCAATCCCCTTGCTGCCGCGATGTGCCGCACTGTTCCGGAAGCCGAATGAGCTTGTCTTCATGCGGAGTGCAACACAGCCTCCGTTGAGATAAGCTCCACCTCACGGTCAGCGGTCTCAATAAATGGCCGGCCGTAGTAAGAGTCGAGCAGGATTGAACGCAACTCCCCGATGAGCGGATAACGCGGATTGGCGCCCGTGCATTGGTCGTCGAAGGAGTCGATGGCAACATAGTCCAGGCGCGCCAGAAATTCCTGCTCGCCTACTCCTGCTGCCTGGATCGAGGCGGGGATGTCCAAATCGTGCTTGAGCCCTTCTATCCAGACAATCAGCTTTTCTACTTTCGCCGTGGTCGAGTCGCCGCCCAGGCCCAGCGCATCGGCTATTGCCGCGTAGCGGCAGCGCGCCTTGGGCCGATCATATTGCGAGAAGGCAGACTGCTTGGTGGGGTTGTCGTTGGCGTTGTACCGGACCACGTTGGCGAGCAAAAGGGCATTTGCCAGGCCATGCGGCAGGTGGAACTCCGCTCCCAGCTTGTGAGCCATCGAGTGACACACGCCGAGAAATGCATTGGCAAATGCCATGCCGGCCAAGGTTGCGGCATAGTGCACTTTTTCCCGCGCCACGGGATCGCTCGCGCCGCGATGGTAGGCTTGCGGCAGAAAGTCTTTCAGCAGTTTCAAAGCCTGCAAGGCATGGCCATCCGTGAATTCGGTCGCCATGATCGAGACATACGCTTCAATCGCATGGGTCACCGCGTCGATGCCGCCGAATGCAGTCAGGGACTTGGGCATGTCCATTACCAGGTTTGGATCGACAATGGCCATGCGCGGCGTCAACTCGTAATCGGCAATCGGATACTTCTTGCCGGTCGCATTGTCCGTTACGACAGCGAACGGCGTTACCTCGCTGCCCGTTCCAGACGTGGTTGGGATTGCCACCAGCGTTGCCTTGGTCCCGAGCTTGGGGAACTGGTAGATCCGCTTGCGGATATCCATGAAGCGCATCGCCAGGTTGTGAAAGTCGACTTCCGGGTGCTCGTAGAGGACCCAGGCAATCTTGGCTGCATCCATCGGAGAGCCTCCGCCAAAAGCGACAATGACATCGGGACGAAAGGCCGTGGCTACTTCTGTGCACTTGCGAACGGTGGCCAGGGTGGGGTCGGCTTCAACCTGGAAAAAGGTCTCAACCTCCAGGCCGTGGTGCTTCAATTGGCGGATGAGTTCGTCGGCATGGCCGTGGTTGAACAGATACGGATCGGTCACCAACAGGGCGCGTTTTCTGTCGGCAAGCTCCTTGATCGCTTCCGGCAGGCACCCGCGGCGAAAATAGATGGATTGCGGTAGCTTGTGCCAGAGCATGTTTTCCGCCCTCTTGGCAACTGTTTTCACGTTCAGTAGTTGCATTGGACCCACGTTGGCGGTCACCGAGTTCCCTCCCCAGGAGCCGCAGCCCAACGTGAGCGAAGGCGCCAGGCTGAAGTTGTAAAGATCGCCGATCCCTCCATGCGAGGAGGGCGTGTTGATCAGAATCCGGGAGGTCTTCATGCGCGCGCTGAAGTAATTCACGCGCTCGCGCTGACCGTCCTGGTCCGTGTAGAGAACCGAAGTGTGGCCAATTCCCTGCAAGGCAACCAAAGCCGCGGCTTTGTCCACGGCATCCTCAAAGCCAGACGCGCGATAGAGGGCCAGTACCGTCGACAGTTTTTCATGCGCGAAAGGCTCATGCGCATCGATCTCCGTGACCTCGCCGATCAGGACCTGGGTGTTCGCGGGAACCGAGAAGCCCGCCATCGCGGCGATGTGCGGCGCGGACTGGCCCACGATGGCCGGATTTACCGAGCCGTCCACCATCAGCACGCCGCGAATCGCGTCGGCCTCGGCAGGAGTGAGAATGTATCCCAGGTGGCGGCGAAACCGGTCGCGCAGGTTGTCATAAATTGAATCGACAGCGATGACCGCTTGCTCGGAGGCGCAAACCACGCCGTTGTCAAACGTCTTCGACATCAGGATGGATGCCACCGCGCGGGTCAGATCGGCCGTTTCATCGATCACCACCGGCGTGTTGCCCGGACCGACGCCGATCGCGGGCGTGCCCGAACTGTACGCCGCATGCACCATCGCCGGCCCCCCAGTAGCCAGGATGAGCTGGATGGACGGATGCCGCATCAGCCCGTTTGAGAGCTCGACAGACGGGTCGTCGATCCATCCAATGATGTCTCTGGGTGCGCCGGCCTCGACTGCGGCCTCCAATACGATGCGCGCTGCCTCGCAAGTCGAGCGCCGTGCACGGGGATGCGGGCTGAACACGATGCCGTTGCGCGTCTTCAGAGCGATCAGAGCCTTGAAGATCGCCGTCGAGGTGGGATTCGTGACCGGGATGATCCCGCAGATCACGCCCATCGGCTCGGCAACCGTCATCACGCCGGCTTCCTCGTCCTCGCTCAATACGCCGCAAGTCTTTTCGTCTTTGTACTTGTTGAAGATGTACTCCGAGGCAAAATGATTCTTGATCACCTTGTCCTCGACAATCCCCATCCCGGTTTCTTCCACGGCCATCTGGGCCAGGGGGATGCGCTCCCCGGCCGCGGCCAGCGCCGCATGGGCAAAGATCCGATCGACCTGCTCCTGGGTAAACGCGGCAAACTGCCGCTGTGCTTTTTCTACACGGGAAACGAGAGTATTCAGTTCATCCAGAGAAGTCACGCGCATCGCACGCTCCAATCATTCAGTGTTGCGGATTTCGAGGCACACAGGTTGTCAAAGAAAGCCAAAAGCGACGAACCGCCGCAAAGAGATTATGGATCCGCAAACTCGTCTCACGATGTGACAACAGTCACGGGATTGATGCTTCGAGCAACAAACCAAACGGGGGCAGCAGAACATCCCTTGCACTTTCTGCATCCCGGAGAAGAAAATCCAAGGGGAGACAGATTTGAATTCGAAGCAACGACAGCATCTTGCCCGCATCCTGACCATTGGAATTATTCTCTGCAGCGCGCGCCTGTTTCCGCAAAGCTCGACCGACAGCGCAGCGCTGGACCTCGAACAGCAGGGCAAACCCGCAGAGGCGGAGCAAGCATGGAAGGCTTCGTCCCGCCTGCGTCCCAACGACCCCGTTCCCTTGGCGCACATCGGCCTGCTGGAAGCGCGCCAGGAACATTACGCACAGTCCCTTCCCTACTACCGCAAGGCACTGGCGCTTGCCCCCTCCATGCCTGGCCTGCGTTTGAACCTGGGACTTGCGCTCTTCAAAGACGGCCAGTATCGAGAAGCCATGCAAATCTTCAAACCGCTGCTGAAGGCCCAACCCGCATCCTCGCCGGAGGCGCAACGGCTGACCATTCTGTTGGGGATGTCCTACTATGGGTTGGGCGACTATCCGCCCTCGATTCCCTATTTGAAGCAGGCCTCTGAGCTGGATGCCAACAATCTCCCGCTTCTGTTGACACTCGCTCACAGTTGCCTGCACGCGAATCAATATCAGTGCGTTCTCGATGCGTACCATCGCATGGTCGCGCTGAATGCCAACTCCGCTGAAGCACATATCCTGGTGGGCGAGGCCCTGGACGAAATGAAAGACACCGCAGGCGCCATACGCGAGTTCCGCGAAGCCCTGCGGATAAACTCCACGGAGCCGAATGCGCACTTCGGTCTCGGATACCTGCTCTGGACAGAAGGCCATACGCAGGAGGCAGCCCAGGAGTTTCAAGCTGAGCTCAGTAATGAGCCAGCGCACACGCAAGCCATGCTCTACCTTGCCGATGCCGAAATTCAGCAGAACAACTTCAAGGACGCGCGGCTGCTTTTGGAGCACGTTGTGAAGGACAACCCTGCGAACGCCATGGGACACCTCGACCTGGGAATCGTGGACGCTGAGGCCGGCCAGAATGCAGACGCGGTCTCAGAATTCAAGCGCGCTATTCTCCTTAAACCAGCGGATTCGAAAGCGCACTATCGCCTGGCCCGGCTGCTGCGTTCCATGGGTAAGACGGCGGAAGCCAACGCTGAATTTGCCAAGACCAAAAAGCTCAATGAGACCGCGGACGAGGGACTCTTGAAAGTCATGTCTCGTGTGCCCGATCCCTCCCCAGCGCAGGCTGCAGGCACGACGACTTCACCGCAGTGACCGCTGCCCTTTGCGAGCTTCAATACCTTCACTTCAAGGCAAGAAATTATTCGTCCATAAAACAAAGGCCGAAGCATGGGCTTCGGCCTTCATTCTGACTAAACGCAACCGGGATCTCTAGAAGACGATCTTGCCGCCCAATTGCAGGATGCGCGGCTCGTGGTCGCTATTGACGGTGCCAAAGCTGGCGCCGTCGTTGATGTTACTGTCGACGCCCGCAAAGTTGGGATGGTTAAACACATCGAAAGCCTCGGCGCGCAGCTGCAGATTGATCCACTCGCCGATCTTGGTGTTCTTGGCCAACGCCATGTCCCACTTCTGCAAGCCGGGCCCAATCAGCGATCCATAGCTGGTGTTGCCGAAAGACCCCGCGGCGGCCTGGTAAGAGGATGTGGTGAACCACTGCGCCACGATCTTGGTCATGTGCACCGCGGCGATCTGGTTGGGGCGCGCAGAGATATGGCCGTCGGGATTGCTGATACCAATTCCGCGAAGGCCCTGTCCCGGCAATGTGTTGGCCGGATCGCATTGTCCCGTGCTGGCCAGTGTGGGGCATGCGTAAGGATCGGAGGACTGTACCACCGAGAACGAAGTGCCGGACAGCGCCGAGGTGATGCCGGAAAGCTCCCATCCGCCCAGGAACTTGCCTCCTACGCCGCTCTGTCCCTTGAAGAATGGCAGGTTATAGACGTAGTTCACTTCAAGCGTCTGCGGTTGGTTGAACGAAGACGGACCGTAATCCATCTTCAGATTGTAGGCATCCGTGGCAGCTGTACCGCGGTCGTTGGAGTTGGTTGTCAGAGCCTTCGACCACGTATAGGCAGCGCCCACCGTCAACCCAAAGGACGAACGATGTTGCAGCCCGATCTGCAGCGAGTTGTAGTTGCTGGTGAAGATGGTTCCCTTGGTGTCGAAGTAGCTGTATCCCAGGAAGGGGCGTAGCGCGTTGACGTCGGTGTTGGGGTCCGCGGCCAGACGCGAACCGATGGTGGGCTGGTTCAAGTCGTACTCGCCGATCAGATGGCGGGCCCGACTTCCCACATAAGCTGCCGAAACTACCGTGGAAGGCAAAAGCTGGTGTTCGACGGTGAGGTTGTAGTCGGCGTAGTTGGGCACCTTGAACGCGGGGGTTCCCGTTGTCCATAGCAGGTTAGGTCCGTAGTTGGTGGCCCCGGCAACTGCCAGCGGGCTGTCGAAGCTGGTGTTGTTGACCGTCACCGTCTGCACCTCTGGCGGATCGTAGAAGGCGCTCTGCTCGAAGATACCGTTCAGGACTCGATCGTAGAAGATGCCGAAGCCCCCGCGGATCGAGGTCAAGCCTCGACCGTCCGGGTTGTAGGCGAGCCCAATGCGCGGCGCAAAGTTGGCGCTGTACGTCGGATCGATTTTGTTGCCGTAGGGAGAGCACTGCACCTGCGAAGAGAAGGTCTGCGCCGTTCTGCAGGCCGTTCCCTGGGGAAAGATGATGCCGTTGGCGTAGGTGGCCGGGAGCAACGCAAACCCACCGATGGCCTGTCCAGGGTTGAAGTTGCCCGTTGCCGGATCGATCGTGGGCGCCAACTTCGGGCTGTAGAGCGCCGGATCGAAGTTGGCAAGGATGTTAGCCTTGTCGCCCGAAGGGGGCAGATCGCTCCAGCGCAGTCCGAGGTTGAGTGTCAGCTTGTGGGTCAACTTCCAGTCATCCTGAATGTAGGCCTCGCTGTTCAAGTATTGAAGATCGGGAATGGTGTCTTTGTTTTGCTGCGTATACTGCGCCACGTTTCCAACCAGGAAATCGGCAAACGGAACGTCGCCTGTCAGCCCAGTTCCAAAGCTGAAGCTGGCCTCGCCGGCAACCGCGTTTTCGCTCTTCACCATTTGCTGCAGTTGGAATCCGAAGCGCAAGGTGTGCTTGCCGGCAGTCAGAGCCAGGTTGTCAAAGTAGCTGCGGTCCAGGTTGCGTTCCTTCCACGGAGTAGAACCCGCCGAGAAACCTGTAACGCCGTTGATGGTCACTGCGGGAAGGCGCCCATAGGGGTCGTTGAACTGTTCTGTCTTCGCCTGCAGGGCGCTAAGCGCACTGGAAGAATCGGCGAACGGAGTGCCAAGGAAGCTCGAGTGATAGGTCCCCTGCGAATAGACAAACTCGACTTCGTTCACCACCGAGGGCGAGATGGTCCAGGTCAGGTTGCCCACCACATTCTTGCCCGGAGAGTCGACTGCGGCGGCGGCTACGCCGGGGTAGTTGTTGCCTGCCCAAAGGCCCATCGGCTCGGTTACCGGCATCACGTCGTTCATGCCCCGCGCATAAAAGTGCAGCTTCTCGTTGAAGTAGTGATCGATGCGGACAATGTCGTTGCGATAGCTATTCTCGGTGGGCAGGTTGAGAGTGAGCGCGCCAGCGGTGGTGGCATTTGGGGCGAAAAGGTCTGTTAGGTAAACCTGCGCATTTTTGCTGAATGCGCTGGTGGGAATCGTTGACGTATTGCTGGCGGCGTCATAGACAGCCTGCGGATACTGCGCTGTGATGTTACCTGCAAACGTGCCCCCAACCTCGGCTGAGGTGGGCGTGGGAATGGTCACGCTCGCTGCCGCCTGGGTGATTTTGTGCCAGTCTTCCGACCAGAAGAAGAAGGTCTTCTTCTTCGCCTCGTTGTAGACCCTGGGAATGTAAATGGGACCGCCGATGGTGAAACCGTAAACGTTGTGATGGTTCTCGCCGGCCTTGTTCGGCTGTCCCGCTGCTACCTGGCTTTCCTTGTTGAGCCAGTCGTTCGCGTCAAACATGGTGTTGCGCACATACTCATAGCCTTCGCCATGGAACGTGCTGCCGCCGCTGCGCGTGGCCACGACCACCTGCCCGCCGCCCGAGCGCCCAAAGCCAGCATCGTAGTTGCCGCGCTCCAGGGTAATTTCCTGAATCGAGTCCATGCTGGGCTGATTGACAACCGTCCCATTCGAGCCGGAGTCGTTGATGTCTGCGCCATCGACCGTCCAGTTGTTGGCCGTGGTGCGTGCGCCGTTGACTGAC
>Ga0302319_10003181_pt1 | contig 34693 bp, 33 predicted proteins | sample Bog_T0_2_FD_203319 | JGI IMG/M metagenome (GOLD analysis project Ga0302319, IMG submission 203319) | Peat permafrost microbial communities from Stordalen Mire near Abisko, Sweden - Bog_T0_2 | ecosystem: Environmental > Terrestrial > Soil > Wetlands > Peat | place: Sweden: Abisko, Stordalen Mire...
AGGATCAATACGAACTAGAAGAGCGTTGTGGGAAGGATTCTGCGTCTTTTTTTTCGATCAATTTTCACACTAGTGAAGATACAAGCATTTCAAATACGAGCGATGGTCAAACTATTAACGGATACCACAATCATTATGATCCAATTTCCAACAAATGTTTCATGCTGGAAACGACAACAATATTAGCTTATCGCGCGCATCCAAAATATACGGCAACCCAATACACGCTGTTCGATCTCAACGATCATGCAGATTACGGCAGTTTTTATAAAAACGGCGGGTCTGCATCTCCGACAGAATGCGTCGTAAAGGGAAAAACGTGCACATCAGAAGTTGAATGGGACGCGCTCATTTCTCCTTTTATGGGCGACGCGCCGTAAAAAGCGCTACGCCCGTTTCACGCGCCCCCTTCGCTGCCAAGCTGCTTTTCAAGCGACTGTCGCACCAAGCCGATGACATAGGGTAATTCGGTAAGGCGGCTGAGACGCACTTCAACGTCGCCATTGCCCCAACGTCCCAGACCCGACACGTCCTTGCACAAGCCTTTCGGATCGCTGACCTCGGCAAATCCCATATTCAGCGTAAGGCGAAACTGCTTCGCCTGCGGCACGACATCGACGAAATTTGTCTCGGCCTTGAAAGCAACATACAGCTTCAGGAACTCTTGCGTTACGCAAGGATCGAGGGCGAGCACTTCTTTGCGGAACACCTCGAACAAGGGACGCATGGCGGCGGACAGCAGGTGCGGATGGTCTTCGATCGAATAAGAGGCTCCCGCGACCGCCTGGGGGCGATAGGCGGCGAGGATTTCCGGAGATAAATCGGGGGCGGGCCATACCTTGAGCGCGGTAGACGCAAGCTTTGCAGCCCGCGCCTTGATGGCGTCCTCGTCCCATTGTTCAACCTGACCGAGGCCCGCGTTGAGCCTCAAGGGACTTTCATGAAATCCACCCGACGCGTCGCGCTTCTCTTGGAAGGGCTTGTCGCTGTACTCAGAATTATACGCGGTCAGGGTGAGGTTCCCGAGGGTATGGAGCCAGGTTTGATGGACGCGCTCCCATTCCGGCCCCAAGGCGCTTTTCCATGCCGCCGACAGGGTCTCGTTCTGCGGCATGATGTGTTCGATGGTGTATTCATCGACAGCCACGCGCTCTTTTCGTCCGAAATTCTCGAACCTGCGCAGCCAGTAGCTGCGGCTGCGGAAGTTGTAGAGGTCGCGCGTCTGGACATCGCGCTGAAACTCGTCGTCCTTGGGAAAGCGCCGGTAGGACGGCATGCTCAGAAAGTGGGCCTTTATGCTCTCCAGGTAGCGGTCCTTCTTCACAGATTTCGTGAAAAGGCCAAAGGTCTTGTTCATTGAGTTAGCTGGAATGGCGCAAATCGCCCGCCGGAAAACATAGGCCTCGGTCAACCGAACAGCCTCTGCGAGGTCCGCTTTTGAAAGGTCTCCGCTCATATAGTCGTGGTACAATTCCAGAAGGAACGGATATGCCACGTCAACTTTGAGCTCTCGAAGATCGTGAAACGCGAGCGCCAGCTCGGCGTCTTGTTCCTGGCCGAGGGCCATGGCGCAAAAGTAGCGAGCGAAATCACGAATGTCTTTGACGAGCGCGTCAACCCCGGCCGCTGCCGTCTTTGGCGCGCGCGCGTGGCTTTTGAAAGCATCATAGACTTCGTCGAGCTTGGGAATCTCGCCGGTTTTCACCGTGAGGTAATGACGCATGAAGGCGTCGAAATAGGTGTCGTAGGCCTCTTGGCCAAAGGCCACTTCCATCGGCCTCCAGAACTGTTCGTAAAGGCGTGTCTGGAGTGAGGGGTCAAGCCCCATCAAAATGTAATTACGGATAAGGTCGGCCTGACTCAGCTCTCGGCCGGTCGAATTCATGCTCTCGAATATGAGCTGCGGGTTGTCCTGATCGCGGTTCAAGGCGATGTCTACGACGACGAGTTTCGCCAAGCCTTTACACACAACTGCAAGGTCGTCCTTGCGTCCTGCCAGCAATTCCTCGAACAGCGCGTAGTTTTGTTGCACCCGGACGGAAGACTCCGCCGGAGTCTCGCCGCCTGTGACAATGGCGGTCAACGTCGTTTTGTCGGTCTGCGAGAGCAAGAGCTTGAAATGGCGCTCCCCGGATTCCTCGGGGTTGAGCAAATAGTAGTTACGTAATTTTCTCGCGGAAAATCCGTCGACGATCTCCACGTCACCGATCGCCTTGGCGAGTGCTGCGAGCAAAAGCGTCACGCTCGTCAGCCGTTGCTGGCCGTCGATCACGAGCAACGGGGCCTGATGGGAGACCTGAGACAAGCCGGCCTCGACGTAGACGATCGATCCGATGAAATGCACCGAAATCGCCTCGTTGCTGCCGGTGCGAATGATGTCATCCCAAAGCTGGCGGCACTCCTTCGCGGTCCATGAATAGGTGCGCTGGTAGATCGGAATCACGAATTGGGGAGACTTCTTCAAGAACGCCAACAGTTTGGCTTCGGTCGCTTTCATTATTTTCCCCACGAATTGCGGATTCTACGTCGTCCGTCGTTGCTCGGGACGTTAAAACAGTCGGCAAGGATCATACGACGGAACGCACGTCTTGATAGCGTGCGAATTTTATCTCTTGCCGGAAGCCCATACCCCTGTCAGACTTTCTGTAACAGAAATGCGGGAACAGGCATGGCGAACACAGCGAAGCGAATGGGACGGCCTCCCGGCGAGCCCTCCAAGGTCGTCCGGTTGCCGCTGCCCGTGGCGACGTTGGCGAAGCGCCTGGCTGCGAGAAGCCTGCGGGCAGGGGACATCAACGCTTTCCTTGATGTCGAGGCTAGGCGGGCCGCTACGGTGCCGCTGATGGCGTCCCCGGCCGAATGCGGGTTTCCCTCGCCGGCCGACGACTATCTGGATCGCCCGCTCGATTTCAACGATCTGCTGATTGAAAACCCGGCCGCAACCTTCGCCGTGCGCATCGCTGGCGAGAGCATGAAGGGGGCAGGGATGTTTCCGGGGGACATCGCCGTCGTTGATCGGTCGCGTACCGCCGTTGACGGCTCGATCGTTCTGGCGCTGATCGACGGCGAATTCACGATCAAGCGCTATCGCAAGAAGGGCGCGCGGGTCTGGCTACAAGCTGAAAACCCGGCCTTTGCGAATATCGAACTGAACGAGGATTCCGGGTTCGAAGTGTGGGGCGTGATCGCGAAGTCGATCCGCATGCTCTGAGCGTGGGAGCGCCGATCGCCCTCGTCGATTGCAACAATTTCTATGCGAGCTGCGAGCGCGTGTTTCAGCCAAGGCTGCGCGGCAAGCCGGTCGTCGTGCTCTCGAACAATGACGGCTGCGTCATCGCGCGCTCGAACGAGGCAAAGGCCCTCGGCGTCGAAATGGGCGCGCCCTGGCACTTGTCGAAGGACAATTTTCGCAAGGCCGGTATCGTTGTGCGGTCGAGCAATTACACGCTCTATGGCGATATGAGCGCGCGGGTAATGCGCGTCCTCGCCGACTTCACGCCCAGCCTCGAAATCTACTCGATCGACGAGGCGTTCCTCAGTCTGGGCGGTTTCGAGCTGCGCCTCGAAGCGCATGCGCGCGATCTGCGGCACACGGTCCAGCAATGGACGGGAATTCCGGTCTCGGTCGGGATCGCGCCGACCAAGACGCTCGCCAAGGTCGCGAACCGCCTTGCGAAGAAAGACCCCGCAGCCGGCGGCGTTCGTTGCCTTCTCGACGAACCGTCGCAACGGGAAGCTCTCGGCCGCCTCGAACTGACCGATTTGTGGGGCATCGCCGGGCGCATGGCCGAACGGCTGCGCGCGATCGGCATCATGACGCCCCTTCAGCTGCGTGATGCCGATCATCGGCTCGTGCGCGAGCGCTTCAGCGTCGTCATCGAACGCATGGTGCTCGAACTGCGCGGCGTCGCCTGCATCGGCCTCGAAGAGGTGGCACCGGATCGCAAAAGCCTGATCGCCTCGCGTTCCTTCGGGCAGGCGGTCGAAACACGGGCGGCGCTCGAAGAGGCGGTTTCGGTCTACACGGCGCGCGCGGCGGAAAAGATGCGTCGGCAAAACCTGGCGACCGCGAGCATCGCCGTCTGGATTCAGACCAACAGCTTCAAGCCCCAGGAGCGCCAATACAACGCCTCGAAGGCGGTGCAACTGCCCGTGGCGACGGCCGACACGGGCAAGCTGCTGGGGGCGGCGCTGGCCGGACTCGGGATCATCTTCAAGCCGGGCTACCTCTACAAAAAGGCCGGCGTCACCTTCCTTGATCTCGTGGCGGCCGGCCAGGTGCAAAGCGGCCTGTTCGATCGTCCCGACGATGCGCGTTCGGTCGGCCGCATGCGCGCCGTTGACGAACTCAACAAACGCTTCGGGCGCGGCACGGTTGGCTTCGGCACGTCCGGCGAGCGCCATGGCTGGGGATTGCGGCGTGAATTCGTATCGCCGCGTTATACGACCGTGTGGGAAGAGCTGCTGCGGGTCTAGCGCCCGGCAAAGATTCTCAATCTTGGAGTATGCTGATCGTTAAAGGTATCATCACGTCGTACTTCAAAATGAATCGAGCCTCGAATTGGATCAATGGGTTCATTGGCCGTAATAACGTATGTGGCATCAAACGATACAATATCTTTTTCGGAAGCAATAGAAATAACGAATACGTCGAATTCTGCAACATGGTTGGGGTCATCGCAGAATCTTCCCCAAATCGTACGCTAAGCGATAAACGCTGATATTTCATAGTTATACGGGACCGCGTGCGAGCGCCGCGTAGAGCGCGGTCTTTCCGACTTTGACCCTCGCCGCGATTTCGCGAACCGTAAGGCCTTGGGTGAGCAGAGTCTGAGCGCGCCGGAGTTTTTCGTCCGTGACGACCGGCTTGCGTCCGCCATGGCGACCGCGCGCTGTCGCGGCGTCGAGGCCGGCGCGGGTTCTTTCGCGGATGAGGTCGCGCTCGAACTGCCCCAACGCGCCAAAAATGTGGAAGACGAGCTTTCCGCCCGGCGTCGTGGTGTCGATCGCTTCGGTTAGAGAACGGAAACTGACGCCGCGCGCTTCCATGGCGTTCACCGTCTCGATCAGGTGCGGCAACGAGCGGCCGAGGCGATCGAGTTTCCATACCGTGAGAATATCACCCTCGCGCACGAAACCCAGCGCCGCCGCCAGCCCTGGACGGTCGGTTGTGGCTCCCGACGCCCGGTCCTCGAACACGCGTGCGCAGCCGGCTTTGGCGAGGGCGTCGAGTTGCAGCGCCAAGTCCTGATCGGTCGTCGATACTCTCGCATAGCCGATGGCCGCCATTCCGCGCCCCATTGTCCGGAAATTGGTCCGAGAATCTAAATGTCCGGAAACCCGTCGTCAAACGCATTGACGGACGCGATGGGGTTTGGCCGTCAAACGACCGAATGACGGCCATAGGGACCACGGAGGGCGCGGTATGAAGAAACACGAAATTCTTTCACCGCAATCGCGCACGTCGCTATTCAACCCGCCGACCGACGCGGCGGCGATCGTGCGTCACTACACTTTCTCGCCCGAGGACATGGCGCTGATCCGGCAGCGCCGACGCGCCGCCAACCGACTCGGGTTTGCCGTGAACCTCGCCTATCTCCGACTTCCCGGTCGGGTGCTCGGCATCGAAGAGACGCCGCCCGCCGACATGCTCGCTTTCGTGGCCAAGCAGATTACATGCGAGCCGACGAACTTTGGCGTTTACGCCCAACGTGATGAAACGCGTCGGGAACATCTCGGCGAACTTCAAGCCTACCTCGACGTTCGCTCGTTTCGTCGCGACGATAAGCGCGCAGTCGCTCATGTCGCGATCGAACAGGCGAACGGTTCGGACCGTGGCGATGTCATCGTGTCGGCGATGATCGAATATCTGCGCGAACGGCGCATACTGCTTCCCGCCGCCGTCACCTTGGAAAAGATCGCCCTGGCGGCGCGCGCCCTTGCTCGCAAGCGCGCCTACAAGAGTCTTGTCGAAGGCTTGCCGCCGCAGACGATCACGCGATTGGAAGCCTTGCTCATCGTCGCCAAAGACGAAGAGCGCACGTCGCTTGCTTGGTTGCGCGAATGGCCGGAAGCGCCAAGACAGCGGAACCTCGTCGAGATCGTCGAACGGCTTGAAGCCACGCGCAAGCTCGGCGTCGGAGCCGATCGCGAAACGCGCATTCATCGCGCCCGCTACGCGGCAATCGCCCGCGAATGCGCGATTGTAAGCGCACAACACCTTTTGCGTTTCGATACGACGCGCCGTCTCGCGACCCTGGTGGTGCTGGCGCGCGAGATGGAGGCCGTTCTCGTCGATGCCGCGCTCGCCATGTTCGACAAGATGCTCGGCGCAGTCTTTCGGCGTGCCGAGCAAGCGCACAAGGACAACGTGGTCGATCGCGCCAAGACGCTCGATGTATCGGCGCGGGCCTTACTCGGCATGGCCAAGGCCATGCTCGCCGCCAAGGAAAGAGGGGAAGACCAGGTGGCCGCCGTAGAGCGCTCGCTCGGGTGGAAGCGCCTGGAAACCTTGGTCGCCGAGACGGAAGCAGCCGTCGTCGATACCCGACCCGACAATCTCGGCGAGATTGTCGAGCGCTATGTGAGCGTACGACGTATGTCGCCGGTCATCCTCGACGCCTTCGTCTTCCGATCATGGAAAGACAGCGATCCGTTGCTCGCCGCGCTCAATGTGGTGCGCGATCTTCATACGACCGGCGCGAAGAAAATCCCGGCTCATTCGCCGATGAGTTTTCTGCGGCCAGTATGGCGAAAGCTCGTCAAAACCAACGCCGGGACCGACCGCAGAGCCTACGAAGTCGCGGTCATCATGACGCTGCGCGAGCGGATGCAATCGGGCGACGTTTGGGTCGAAGGCAGCCGCGCTTTCCGCGCCTTCGACGACTTCCTGTTGCCTCGCGACGCATTCGAGAACCGCCGAAAAGCCGGCGAATTGGGTCTCGCCGTTCCCGACCGTTTCGAGGACTGGCGCGACGAGAAAACCAAGCGGCTGGAAACACGCCTTCGCGAGGTCGATGCGCTCGCCGCCTCCGGCGAGCTGCCCGAGGCGGCGCTCACTGAAGAGGGCCTGTCGATCAGTCCCATTCGCAAGAGCGAAAACGAGGCCGCGGACAGGCTTGTCCGTCGGCTCTACGCGATGCTGCCGCGTCTGCGCATCACCGAATTGTTCGCCGAAGTCCACGGCTGGACAGGCTTCGCCAATCGTTTCGCGCATTTGCGAACTGGTGCGTCGCCCAACGATGCGCGAGCCTTGATGACGGCCGTGCTCGCCGACGCCACCAATCTCGGCTTGACCCGCATGGCCCGCAGTTCCGGGGCTTTCAGTCATTCCCGACTGCTCTGGATCGCGGAATGGCATGTGCGCGACGAGACCTATCAGGCCGCGCTCGCTTGTTTGGTCGACGCCATTCACGCCCAGCCTTTCACCAAAATCTGGGGCGATGGTGGCACGTCATCCTCGGACGGCCAGTTCTTCCGCGCCGGCGGACGTGGCGAAGCGCGCGCCGATTACAACGCCAAATATGGCTCCGAGCCGGGGGTGAAGTTCTACACCCACGTCTCCGATCGCTACGCGCCTTTCCATTCCAAGGTCATCGCGGCGAACGCCAGCGAGGCGGCGCATGTTCTCGACGGGCTCATGCACCACGAAAGCTCGATCGACATCCGCGAGCACTACACCGACACCGCCGGCGCGATCGATCACGTGTTCGGCCTTTGCCAACTCCTGGGATTCCTGTTTGCGCCGCGCATCCGCGATCTCGCAGACCGCCGGCTTTATGTCGTCGGCGCACGCACGGGCTACAAAGCGCTCGATCCGCTGATCGGCGGCGCTGTCGATTTCCGCCTCATCGCCGAGAATTGGGGCGAAATCCTCCGTCTAGCGGCTTCGATCCGGGCCGGAACTGTCGCGCCTTCGGCGATCTTGCGACGCCTCGCCGCCTATCCACGACAGAACGCGCTCGCCAAGGCGCTCAAAGAAATCGGCCGTCTGGAGCGCACGCTGTTTACTCTCGACTGGATCAGCGATCCCGCCTTGCGGCGGCGCTCAAACGCCGGCCTCAACAAAGGCGAGGCGCACCATGCCCTCAAGCGGGCCGTGTTCTTTCACCGCCTCGGCGAAATCCGCGATCGGACCTTCGAAAACCAGAGCTATCGCGCCTCCGGTCTCAATCTCGCCGTCGCCGCCATCATCCTCTGGAACACCGTCTACCTTGGCCGCGTCGTCGACGAGTTGCGCTCGCGCGGCGAAGTCATTGCCGATGAGCTTCTCGCTCACGCCGCGCCGCTCGGCTGGGAACACATCGCCTTCAATGGCGATTACGTCTGGCCCGCTGAACCGCTCGCAAACGCCTTCCGGCCCTTACGAAATCCGCGCGCTGAATTCCTCGACGGCCCTTAGCGTACGATTTGGGGAAGATTCTGCGATGACCCCTGAACTGCCGGAGTTTCTTACGCGCGACGGCGACAAGGCTCTATTCGAGGATATCCTTGGCGCTGCTGCGTCGGGGGCGCCTGCGGCAAAGACTGAGGGTCAATCTGGGATTGCAGGCGCGGAGTCATCCTCGGCGACACATTCCTGATGCGGATCGCATGGGCTGCGTTTCGCAACATGATGCGCGTCGCCGCGCGAGATCCCGTCTGGTCCCTCGCGCATCTCGTCTTCAGCCCGCTGGCTCTTGGACTCTGGCTGGCGAAGGCGATTGCCGTCCTGATCCTGATCGCCCTGGTGCTGTTCTTCGGCGTCGAATACGCGGTCACCAAGATCGGTATGGCGAACACCTGGCTGCACGCGATCGGCGATGCCGTCGGCGTTATCGTGCTTCTCGTGCTGTTCTTCCGCATGGCGACCGCGCCGCTCATCGAGCATTTCGGCGATCGCGAGGGCGATACTCACGGCTCTGCCCGTTTCGCCACCGACAAGGAAGTCTTGCCACTGACCCAAGGCAAGGCCGGCCTGCTCGTCGGCCGTGATCCGAAATCGGGCAAGCTGCTGCGCTATGACGGCCCGGCGCATTTACTCACCATGGCGCCGACGCGCACCGGCAAGGGCGTCGGCACGATCATTCCGAACCTGTTGACCGCCGATCGCTCCGTGATCTGCATCGATCCCAAAGGCGAAAACGCCAGGGTCGCCGGACGCGCGCGCGACCGCTTCGGCAAGGTTCATATTCTCGATCCTTTCGGGGTCGCCGGCCAAAAGTCCGCCGCCTTCAATCCCCTCGCCGATCTCGATCCCGATAACCTCGATGTCGCCGAGGACACTGCGACGCTTGCCGACGCCCTCGTTTACGATCCCCCCGGAGAAGCCGGCGAGGCGCATTGGAACGAGGAAGCCAAGGCGCTGATCGGCGGAATCCTGCTCTTCATCGCCGCCGAGGAAACGCGCGAGCGGCGCACGCTCGCGACATTGCGCGAATGCCTGACCCTGGCTCCGGACGCCTTCGCCGATCTCCTCAAACGCATGCAAGGCGTGACGGCTGCCAGCGGGCTCGTCGCCCGCGCCGCCAATCGCCATCTCGCCAAATCCGATCGCGAGGCCGCCGGCGTTCTTTCCTCCGCTCAGCGCCACACCCATTTTCTCGACTCGCCGCGCATGACCGCGGTGCTCGGCCGATCGGATTTCGCGTTCGGGGATCTCAAGAGCCGCGTCGCGACCGTCTTTCTCGTGTTGCCGCCCGATCGGCTCTCGACCTATTCGCGCTGGCTGCGGCTGATGATCGCCCGCAGCCTGACCGACATGGCGCGCACCGCCGCCAAGCCCCCTGCCCCGGTTCTCTTCCTCTTGGACGAATTCGCGGCGCTCGGCCGCCTCGATCCCGTCGAGCGCGCCATGGGACTCATGGCCGGTTACGGCCTTCAACTCTGGCCTATCCTCCAGGACATCCATCAGCTCCGCGCCGCCTATGGCCAGCGCGCCGGAACCTTCCTTTCCAACGCCGGCGTCCTCCAGGTTTTCGGCGTCAACGACCACGACAGCGCTCGCCTCGTCTCGAATATGCTCGGGCAGGAAACCGTCGTCTTTCAAACCGCGAGCCGCGCCCTCGATGCCGAGGCCACCGGCGTCACCCTTGGCGAGCAACACATTGGCCGTCCGTTGCTGACGCCCGACGAGGTTCGCAACATCCCGCAGCCCGCCGAACTGCTGTTCATCGCCGGGCAGCGGCCGATCGCCGCTCGGAAGCTGAAATATTTTCAGGATCGGGAATTCGCCGGCATGTTCGACCCGGCGTGAGCGCCCAAAGCGCCGGGGCGTCGGGCACGGCTTCAGTCTTCGGGGTTTAGAGCCGCTTCGAAACCCTGGCCTCCATAGAACACGCCGACGATCGTGACGATGTCCTCGCCGACCATAAAGGCGATCGTGACGCTGCGGCGGAATCCTACGGTGCGAAGCCCTGGCCGCAGATCGTCGCGCTTGGCGCCTCGCTCCGGAAACATCTCAAAGCCCTCGCAATAATCGACAATGACCGACGTAAAGCGCTCAGCGGTCGCTGGCGACGCCTCGCGGGCGATATAGCGATAAATGCCGACGAGCTGCGCATCGGCCTCGGGCGAAAAGACAATGCGATAGAGCATGGATCAGCGGGCCTTCGTCGCCCGCTTGTGCTCGGCGGCCAGGGAAGCCCGCACGTCCGCGACGGAGCGACCGCGCGACGGATCAGCCTTCATGGCGTCATAGGCAGGCGCAACCTCTTGCCGAAGCCAATTCTCGACCGCCTTGTCCCGCGCAAGCAGAGCCCGCAACCCTTCACGGATCACTTCGCTCTCGCTGGCGTATTCGCCGGAGGACACCTTGATCTTGACCATCTGCGCCATCTCGTTCGGCAGCGTCACACTGAATTGCTGGGTGCTTCGCATCGAAGTCGCTCCGGTAAGAAATAGGGTCGAATAGGATTAAACACTATCACCAGTTGAGAAAAGCGGGAACAGCGTTGTCGACAGCTGCCCGACCTCGTAAGGCGCGCGCTAAAGCGCGCAAGTTCCCGTTGTAAACGGGGGCTTTGCCCCCGCACCCCCAGGATATTTAAGGGCAAGATGATTTTCTACGAGTTATCCGGAGACGCGGGCGATCCGGCAAGGGTGATGGATTGTCTGCTCGGCGCCAATGGTGGTCGCTCAACTGAAGCATTTCATTTATCGAAAGCGGACCTAGACGCTTGAGGCTAACGCAGCACTTTCGAGTCTCAGGATGAGTTGATCGGCGAACTTCGCCGAGGCAACCGTCAAAGCGCGTCCGCGCAGCTTGCCGAACACCAGTCTTCCAGGTCGAATGTCGTGCGGCTCGACCGGCCGGGAGACGAGTCCGGTCCCCGCGCCGGTGGAAATCGGCGCTCCGAGTTCAATCTGGAAGGTGACGGCCTGTTCGAGCAGAACGTAGTTGCGCAGGAATTCGAACGAGTTGGACTCGATCGCCGGCTCGAATGGAAACGATCTCGTACCCGTGGCCTCGGCAAGGATTTGCCGGCCCCCGTAGGAGGCGTCCGGCAACGCAAGCGGATATTGGGCGCAATCGTGCAGCCGCACGGACTTGTGCTGCGCCAGCGGATGCGTTTCGGCGATTACCGCCATGACTCTCTGCTCCACCACGGCGAGCACTTGGAAGTCCGCAGCCGCGGATGGACGGAACACCAATGCGAGGTCCACTTCAAATTCCTTCAGGGCCCGCAGCGCGTCGCGGTGATCGCGCACTTCAACCCTGAAGCTCACGTGCGGGAAATTCCGGCGATAGGCCGCAACTTCGATGGGCAGGATGTGATGGGCCATCGCCTGGCTGCAGGCGATCGAAACCGTCCCGCGCCTGAATCCGGATAGGTCGTCGATCTGAGAGCGCACGCGCGCGAGATCGGCGATCTGATTGCGGATATGCCCGACCAAGAGTTCGCCCGCCGCGTTCAACCGCACTCCGCGCGGCAGACGTTCGAATATCTTCTCACCGAGTTCGAGTTCCAGATCCTGAAGGCGGCGGTTCAACGCCGACCCTGTCATGTTGAGGCGCTCGGCGGCCTTACGGATCGAACCGCTGCGGGTGATTTCGTCGATACAGCGCAGAAGGCGTTGGTGCTTCATTGCGAGCTTCCGACCGGCCGCCGATGCATTTTTCGAACCGGCCCGATTAGAAAATAGCAGAAGACGGCAACGGTCGATCCTGTCAAGTCTTCATGATGCAGGGCGCTCATCTGAAAGTTCATCGGAACGCCGCGCCCCGATTTTGGCGCTTCGGCAAGCAATCGGCAAAAAAGATAATGTCCATCCTCACGATGTAGTCGTCGCCACAATGTTAAACTTAGAATATTCCGGTACGCTCTTGACTAGGATCGGAGAGATATGTCGTGGATATATTTTAAAGAATTATCATATCACTCCAACCCATTCGGAGTCTAGCGGGTGCTTAAGTCGTCCAGCAGAGAAATGGATCTGTCCGGAAGCTCTGCTGCGGCAGCGGTTCAGGTTCAGTCGGTTTCTCTCGGCTTCGGCAAAGTATCTAAGCAGCGGGCTCTTGAAGACATCGACCTTGATGTGCCCACCGGCAGCTTCGTTTCTTTGATCGGGCCCTCCGGCTGCGGGAAGACAACGCTCCTGCGGATTGTCGCCGACCTTGTCGCCCCGGACGCGGGCAAGGTCCTGGTGGCCGGGATGTCGCCCGCCGGAGCGCGGCTCTCGCATCGCTACGGATATGTGTTCCAGAGCCCGGCGCTTTTGCCTTGGCGGACGTGCCGAGACAATATCCGCTTGCCGACGCAGGTCATGGGATGGTCGAAGCGACGACAGCGGATTGAGGCTGACCGCACGCTTGGAATCGTCGGCCTCGCCGACGTCGCCCGGCTTTACCCCCGCCAACTCTCGGGCGGGATGCAGCAGCGTGTCTCGATCGCGCGCGCGCTAAGTTTCTCGCCCTCGCTTCTCCTCATGGACGAGCCGTTTGGCGCGCTCGACGAAATTACGCGCGAGACGCTGAATCTTCACCTGCACGAACTTTGGGCGCAACGGGGCCTGACCGTCATCTTCGTCACCCATTCGATTCCGGAGGCCGTGTTCCTGTCGACTTCGATCGCAGTGATGGCGACCAAGCCCGGCCGGATAACGGAGGTGATTCCCTGCGATTTGCCGACAGAGCGCAAGCTCGAGATTCGGGAGACCCCGGCGTTCCACGCTTTGACAGCCCGGGTGCGCGCCGCCCTTGAGCGGAGCTAGCAGCATGACCGAACGCGCCTTGGCGGTAGCGCCGACACTGTGCATCCCAAAGCCGCGCACGGTGGTCCTCGCCCTCGCACGACGCCTGGTTCCGCCCCCCGCCGTCATTGCCTTCGGATTGCTGATCCTGGCGTGGACGATCGCCGCGCCGATCGTCAATTACGACCGGGTCCGAGAAAACCTTATCCGCAGCCGCGAACCTGTGACGATCGGCGCGCTCATTTCGGGCGGGTGGTCGCTGGAGCGCCCTGTTTTGCCTGCGCCCCACCAGATCGCGGCCGATATCTGGTCGAGTTCGACCTCGGCTTCGGTGACCAGCCGCCGCAATTTGCTCTACCACGTTTGGGCGACGCTTTCAGCGAGTGTCTGCGGCCTGGCGGGCGGCCTCGCGCTTGGCGCGCTGCTGGCCGTGCTCCTGGTGGAGTTTCGCCTCTTCGAGGCTGCGGTCCTGCCATGGCTCGTCGCTTCTCAAACAATCCCAACGCTCGCGATTGCACCGATTGTGGTGGTGCTGCTTGGCAGGCTCGGCGTCGGCGGCCTTGCGCAAAAAGCGCTGATCGATGCGTTGATAGTATTTTTCCCGATAACGCTGGCGCTGATCAAAGGCCTCCGCTCGCCCGACTCCTCAATGCTCGACCTGATGAGGACCTACGCCGCCGGACGGTTGGAGATTCTGATCAAAATCCGCCTGCCGGCCGCGCTGCCCTTTCTATTCCCGGCGCTCAAGGTGGCCGCTGCGCTGTCGGTTGTGGCGACTATCGTCGCCGAATTGCCGACAGGCGCGGAAGCAGGGCTCGGCGCGCGCATTCTGGTAGGCTCTTATACCGGGTTGATGCTTGTTCTCTGGTCGGCGCTCGTCGCAGCTTCCCTGACCTCAGCCTTCTTGATTGGCGCCGTCACTCTCTGTGAGCGCGTCGTGTTCGGCGCCCTTGGCGGGCGAGCATGAGCGCGACGCTTGAACGAACCTTGCGTCCGCTGGCGCCGGTCGCGTTCGGGTTGACCCTCCTCATTGGGTGGCAGGCCGCGGTCCGTGGCTTTGCGGTGCCGCGCATTCTCTTGCCGGCGCCGAGCGATATCGTCAGCGCGCTCAGCGGGCATAGCTTTGAGCTATGGCACGATTGGCAGCAGACGATCTTGCGCGGAGCTCTGCCTGGTTTCGCGATCGGTTCGGCTTCGGGCTTCCTGATCGCGCTCGCCATCCAACGCTGGCCCGCAGTATCCAAGGGCCTCGTGCCGCTATCGGCCTTGTTTGCAGCCATGCCGATCATCGGCATCGCGCCGATCATGGTCATGTGGTTCGGCTTCGACTGGCAATCGAAAGCCGCGGTGGTCGCCCTGATGACTTTTTTCCCGACCCTCGCCATGACCGGCGCGGGGCTCGCCACGACCGACGCAATCCATCTCGATCTTCTGAGGTCCTACGGGGCGAGTTATGGGCGCACGCTCTGGCACTTGCGACTGCCGAGCGCGCTGCCTCACATATTCACCGCACTGAAACTTGGCGCGCCATCCTCAGTGATCGGATCAATGATCGCTGAGTTCTTCGGGACGCCGACGTATGGCCTCGGCTTTCGTATGTCCGCGGAGATCGGTCGGCTCGGTTTTGACGTCGTCTGGGCGGCGATTGTCGTCGCCGCGCTTTCGGGATCTGTCCTTTACGGCTTGATAGCTCTGTCGGAGCGGTTCTTCACCGCCTGGCGCCCATCAAACCGTTCTTAGCGTTCCATTCGGACCGGTCGAGCCGCTGACCGAACCTCTCGCGGACAATGAAAGGAAACGCGAAATGAAAGCCTTAAAACGCCTCACGATCCTCGCAGGCCTCTTTGTACTGGCGGCTCCCGCGGCGCAAGCCGCCGACCCCTTCACGCTCCAGCTCAAATGGGTCGCGCAGGCTCAGTTCGCCGGCTACTTCGTGGCCAAGGAGAAGGGCTATTATAACGAGGTCGGTCTCGACGTAACCATCCATCCAGGCGGCCCTGATATCGCTCCAGAGCAGGTGATCGCCGGAGGAGGCGCCGACGCGATCGTCAACTGGCTTCCTAGTGCGCTGGCGGCGCGCGAAAAAGGCTTGGCGCTCGTCAATATCGCCCAGTTCTTCAATCGGGCCGGCAACAACATCACGTGCTTGAAAAGCTCGGGCATCCAGTCGCCGAAAGACTTCAAGGGAAAGACCATCGGCATCATCTATGGCGGCAACGAGTTCCCGTTCCTCTCATGGATGTCCAAGCTTGGCCTGAAGGTCACCGGCGCACAGGCGGATATCAAGACAATCCGGCAGGGGTTCAATGTCGATCCGATCTTGAATAAGCAGGCCGACTGCATCTCGACCCAGATCTACAACGAATACTATCAGATCCTCGATGCGGGCGTCCCCAAAGACGATCTGATCACGTTCTTCTTCGCCGACTATGGCGTTGCGACGCTTGAGGACGGCCTGTACACGACAGCGGACAAGATCGCCGATCCCAAGGCAGCCGACAAACTCGCCCGGTTTGTCAAAGCCTCGATCAAGGGGTGGCAATATGCAATCGACAACCCCGACGAGACCGCAAAGATTGTGGTCGACGCTGATCCGGCCGGGGTCGCCAAAATCGAAGTGCAAAAGCGCCAGATGCGGGAGATCGCAAAGCTCATCCCAGGATCGTCAAAGGGTTTGGGGTACCTCGAGCCTTCCGCTTTCGATGAAACCGTCGCCGTCCTGTTGAGCGGAACGGTTGATCCAATCATCACCAAGAAGCCGGAGGGCGCCTGGACGCATGCCATCTTCGATAAGGCGAAGGCCGGCTCCTAACATCCTTTCGCATTGACGCCATGCCTGAAGACCCGCCGGCGTCGGCGGGTCTTCCCAACCGGGATCAGGCCATGCTCGAAAATCCGATGCTCCGCCGACCAAAACTCCTCGTTACGGCCTCCGAACCTTTCGCTGGCCTTCTCCGAAGCTCGGCGCAGGAGGTCGCGCGGCTTTTGCAAGCTGGAGCACTGGAGCCGTTCGATCTGACGGTTGCGGTCTTACCCGTAGATTTCGGCGCGCTCCCGGACATCGTCGCCAAAATCGTAGATGAGGCGCAGCCTGACTTCGCCATCGGAATGGGCGTGGAACTCGGATCGCCGGTCATCCGCCTGGAAACGGTTTCGCTGAACGTCGCCGATTTCCCGATCGCTGATAATGTCGGCAATTTCGTACGCGCGACAATACCCTTTCCCGGTTCCGCCGTCGCCCGCGCGGGCTCCTGGTTCGCGGCCGATCTGGCGCGCGGTTTGAGGAAGCAAGGGATTCCCGCAATTACATCGCACTTTGCCGGGACGCATTTATGCAATCTGACCTACTACGCGATGCTGCAGTGCCTCGAACGGGTGAATCCCGATGCGGTCAGCGGCTACATCCACCTTCCGCTCCTGCCCGAGAATGTCGCAGAAATGATAACACACCGGGAATCGATCCCCGACACATCTCCTCCGCCGGACGCCGTACTCCCCTCGATGTCTCTGGAACTCCAGTTGAGCGCCGTGCGCGCTCTCCTGGCCTTGATGGCTCCAAGACCCTTGCCGGTACGTCCCCTCGATGGGCGCGCATCCGATGCGATTTAAGCAGATGAGCGGGAGTCGTTGATGGACCTGCATTTGCGTGATCGTGTCGCCTTGGTGACCGGAGCGGCGAAAGGCATGGGTTCGGCGATCACGCGTGCGTTGGCGGCCGAAGGCTGTCGCCTCGCCCTCGTAGGCCGCGACATCGCCGTCATCGAGCCATTGGCGGTCGAGCTTCGAGCGGCCGGCGGCGCCGCGATTGTCATTGCCTGCGACGTCACCGACGCACTCGCATGTGAACGCGCAGCGGCGGTCGCTCTCGAAGCTTTCGGCGCGATCGACATCCTCATCAACGTGGCCGGGGGCTCCGGACCAATCGGCAAGTCGGGCGTCACGACGACCGCGACCGAATTTGACGAAATCGTTCGGATCAACATGAACGGTTGCTTCCACGCCATTCGAGCGGTCCTCCCATCGATGATGGACCGGCGCTACGGCAAGATCATCAATTTGGGCGGCACGTTTGGCCTGCGCGGACGCGCGGGACGCATGGCTTATTCCGCGTCCAAGTGGGGCTTACGCGGCATAACAAAGAGCTTCGCCCTCGAAGCCGGCCCTTACAACATCAACGTCAATTGCGTCGCGCCGGGTATGGTCGACGGCCCTCGTTTTCGCGAGAAAGTGTGCCGAGACATGGCCGCGAAACTTGGCATTTCCGAAGACGAGGCCGCCCAGCGTCATGCCTCGGACTACGCGCTTAAGCGCATAACCCTCGATGTCGACGTCGCCAACGCTTGCCTCTTTCTGGCCAGCGACGTTTCGCGTCAGATCACCGGCGTCGACCTCCCCGTCGACGGCGGCTGGGCGGCGCTCTGAAATGCGAACGATCAAGGGGGCGCCAGACATGGTCGATTTGGTAATCCACGGCGGTACAGTAGTTCTACCTGATGCGGAACTTAAGGCGAGCATCGCTATCGAGGGCGGATTGATCTATGCGATCGGCGAAAAAGACGCGATGCCCCATGCCCGCGAGACGCTCGACGCGAGCGGGCTTCACCTCTTGCCGGGGGCAATCGACGTCCACGTTCATTTCCGCGATCCCGGCTACGCGCACAAGGAGGATTTTGCGAGCGGAACGGCGGCGGCGGCGTTCGGCGGCGTTACGACGGTTTTCGACATGCCCAACACGCTACCCACTGTCGCCACGCCCGAAGCGCTGGCCGAAAAGCACGCGATCGCGTCGCAGAAGGCCTACGTCGATTATGGGCTCTACGGCGTCCTGGGAGAGGACAGCATCGCCCATGTCGACGCCCTGATCGAAGGCGGCGTCATCGGCTTCAAGCTTTACATGGGCAACACCTTCGGCCGGATTCCAACGCCCTCGACGGGCGCAATGCTGGAAGCTTTCGAGCTTGTGGCGCCGACCGGCAAGCGCATTGCGCTGCATGCGGAAACCAATTCGATCATGGAGAGGCGCGAGTCCCGGTTGCGCGGAGTCGGCCGCACCGAGCCGCTTGCCCATCTCGACGCGCGCCCTGCGGTCGTGGCGGTCGAAGCGGTAGCGCGCGCAGCGATCCTCGCCGAATGGTCCGGCGCGCGCATCCACATTCTGCATATCTCCTCTGCCGCGGAACTCCGGCCACTCGCCGAGGCGAAAGCGCGCGGCGTCGATGTGACGGGCGAGACCTGCCCGCACTACCTCATGCTGTCCAGCGAGGATTATGAGCGGTTTGGCGGCGTCATCCGGGTCAATCCCCCTGTGCGGGAGCCTCATAACCAGGAACCGCTCTGGGCGGCGCTGCAGAGCGGCGTAATCGACATGATCGCGACCGATCACGCGCCGCATTCGCGGGACGAAAAGACCCGTTCCGATATCTGGGACGTCGACTGCGGCTTCCCGGGCGTCGAGACGCAGATGCCGCTGATGCTCACCGCGATCGGCGAGGGCCGCGGCTCGATCCGCGACTATGTGCGCTGGAGCGCGCAAGAGCCTGCCAAGGCCTGGGGACTTTTTCCGCGCAAGGGGGCCCTGATGGTTGGTTCTGACGCCGACATCGCGGTGGTCGATCTTGCCCGGCCGTGGACTATCGACGACGCCGCTTTCCAATCACGCGCCAAGATATCGCCCTGGCATGGGAGGCGGGCGACCTCTTTGCCGGTCCACACTTTGGTGCGTGGCCGCTTCGTGATGAAGAATCGCATGCTTCAGGAGGACGCGCGCGGGTGGGGCGACTCCGTTCACGCCATTCAACGCATGCCACCCGCGACGCCGCGCAATCGTGACACCACGATGGCGGCAATTACGGCGAAGAGGTAGAAGTCCAGCATCGACGTTAAATGCGGCGGCAGGGCGCCTATTGCGAGACGTCGGTCCAACCGTTTACCCTTCGCTGATCGAGGCGGGCGGCTTCAACAGCGAGATGAGATGCCCGAATGGAGAACTGCCGACGTGACCAACTCAGAGATCGCAGGCCGGTTCGTTTTTGACGCAACGCTCCGGATTTATGACGGCGCGCCTGTCGCCTCCAAGATGGGCCGACCCGCAGGAGATCACCTCGTGAGCATAGTCTTACGGCCAGAAGAGCTGCCAGGGTTTAGCAATACGACGCTGAGGGAAGGCTTGCAGATTCCGCGCTCCAAGTTCGCTTAGATCGATGGCGCGACGCGAGCTCCTGGCCGGTCCCGACACGATCCATTGGGGTCATTTCGACGCGAGTCTTGCGCCTGTCATCGAGATCGATCCCGGCGATACGATCGTGGTGCAAACCGTGAGCGGCGGGCCCGGAGAAACGCCGACCGAGCCGCCGTTCACCGTGCGACCCGCCCTGCGCGCGATCCACGCCGCCGCGTCGCCCCAGCTTGGGCCTCATATCCTCACAGGTCCCATCTCCGTGCGCGGCGCCGAGCCCGGCGATGCGCTGCGGATCGAAATCCTCGACATTGCGCTCGCCGACGATTGGGGTTTCAATCTCATCAAGTCGGACAAAGGAGCATTGCCGCAGGACTTCTCTTATGACCGCATGATTCATCTTGCGATTGATCAGACGAGCGGGGCGATACGCACCCCTTGGGGAATGGAGATTCCCGCGCGTCCTTTCTTCGGCATCATGGGCGCCGCGCCAGCGGCGGCAGCCGGGAGGGTAACCTCGATCATCCCCGGCGCATTCGGCGGAAATATCGACAACAAGGAACTCGTCGTCGGTTCAACGTTGTATCTGCCTGTCGCCGCGGGCGGCGCCCTTCTCTCGGTCGGCGACGGCCATGCCGCCCAAGGCGACGGCGAGGCATGCCTGACCGCCGTCGAAACCGGCCTCACCGGAACGTTCCGGATCGATCTCGTCAAAGCGGCCCATCTTTCCGAGCCTTTCGCCGAAACGGCGACGCATCTCATCGCAATGGCTTTCGACGAGGATCTCAACGAGGCGGCGCGCATCGCGTTGCGGCGGATGATCGACATGATTTCGAGCAGAACCGCCCTCTCGGCGGAAGAGGCCTATCGCCTTTGCAGCTTTGCCGTCGATCTTCGCATCACCCAATTGGTCAATGTCAAGAAGGGCGTTCACGCGATGCTGCCGCGCCGCTACCTCGGCCAGAAGGATGGAGACGAGTGACTCATCGACAAATCAGGGCGATCGCAGTGTTTTGCGGCTCCAATATCGGCGCGACACCGATCTATGCGGAAGGCGCCAGGCAGCTCGGCGCGGCGCTCGCGCAAGCAGGCGTCGCTCTCATTTACGGCGGAACGACAAAGGGGTTGATGGGGATCGTCGCGGACTCAGCGTTGCAGGGTGGCGGTACGGTCCATGGAGTGATTGCCGAGAGCTTGCATCAACGCGGTCATTCTCACCCAGGACTGTCGCGTCAGGAGACGGCGCCTACGCTTCGGGCCCGCAAGGAGAGAATGGCCGCGCTCGCAGACGCCTTCATTGCTTTGCCCGGCGGTATTGGCACGATTGAGGAGTTCATGGAGGTCTGGGCGATGAATCAACTAGGCGAGATGGATAAGCCAGCCGGACTTCTCGACATCGCGGGCTTCTATGCTCCGTTCCTCGCCTTTATTGATGGGATGGTCGAAGCAAAATTTCTGCCCCCTACTCATCGACACTCGATCGCTGTCGACGCCGACGCCATTGGGCTGATCGAGAAGCTCCGATCGTTCGAGCGGGTCGAGACGGCGAAATGGCTCTGAGGAGACTGTCGCACCGTCCGCACACTATCGCCCGCATTCATTGGTCGAGGGCCGCGATATCTCCGAAGAATGGAGAACGGCTGCTACGCCGCCAATTCTGGGGCGAATGTCCGCTTCGCCATTTCTATCGCCTAAAGCCGCCATTCCGCAATCGTGAAGAGTTTCGGATGCCGTTTGGCGTCCGAAAGTCCCCGAGGAACGAACGCGCGGGCCTGATGTGGCGCTCTATGGGGCTTTGAGGTTTTGGCGGGATATGACGCGCGCGGTTCCGGAGGGGCGATGCGTGTCGGGATGACCTGAACGGTGGGATATTCGGTCGGCGGTTGGTTGGGTCATGGCTCGAGGACGTTGGATGGGGCCGTCTTTCGCTCGATGGCTCGCGTGGAGTGCGCACCCTTTCATTCGCTGGAGCGGCGCCGCTTCGACGTTGAAGAGGATCAGGCCGTGCCGGGTCACGACGGCGCTCCGGTTGCTTCGGCGGCGCGGGGCGGCGCGCGCGGTTGGGTCCAGCGCTCAAAGGTCTCGATGATGCGCATGCGCCCACCGCAGCAAGGACACGGCGGGAGTTGGGCGGATGGTTCCTGGGTCCCGACGGGTTCTGGCGTGGGCGGCGATACGGCGAGCCATTCGCGGACGCGGGCGATGTTGGCCTTTCGCGTCGCGCTGGCGAACAACCCGTAGTGCCGAATGCGGTGGAAGCCGAGCGGCAGAACATGCAGCAGGAAGCGACGCATGAACTCGTGGGCGTCGAGCGTCATGACCTGATGGCGCTGGGCGCCGCTGCGGCGATAATCCTTGTAGCGGAAGGTTACGCCGGCCTCGTCGAAGGCGATCAGGCGGCCGTTCGAGATCGCGACCCGGTGTGTGTAGAGGGAGAGATAGGCGAGCACCGCCTCGGGGCCACTGAACGGGGCCTTGGCGTAGACCACCCATCGCTTCTTCCTGAGCGGCTCAAGATGACGCAGGAAGCGGCGGCGGTCGGCCAGATCGGCCTGGGCGCCGAAGAAGGCGAGCTTGCCGGCGTCACGCAGCTTGACCAACTGGGTCAGGAACAGGCGGCGGAAAAGCGCGCCCAGCACCCGCACCGGCAGGAGGAAGGCTGAACGCGACGATATCCATCGCCGTCCATCGAGCGAGATCCCGCCGCCGGGCACGATCATGTGGACGTGCGGATGATGGGTCATCGCCGAGCCCCAGGTGTGGAGCACGCCGGTGATGCCGATCCGCGCGCCCAGATGCCGAGGGTCCGCCGCGATCGTCATCATCGTCTCCGACGCCGCGCGGAACAGCAGGTCATAGACGACCGCCTTGTTCTGGGACGCGATGTCCGCGACCTCGGCCGGCAGCGTGAACACGATGTGAAAATAGCCGACCGGCAACAGGTCGGCCTTGCGCTCCGCGAGCCAGGCCCGCGCGGCGGCGGCCTGACACTTCGGGCAATGCCGATTGCGACAGGAGTTGTAGGCGATCCTGAGATAGCCGCAGTCGTCGCAGCCATCGACATGGCCGCCGAGCGCCGCCGTCCGGCAGTTCTGGATCGCCGACATGACCTTCAACTGGGCGAGGCTCAAATGCCCCGCCTGGGCCAAACGATAGCCGGGACCCGCGGCCCGAAAGATATCGGCGACCTCCAGTGAGGAGCTCCGCACGGCGCCTCAGCCGCTGGGCGCCGCCGGGTCGGGCGCGAATAGGCCGAGCTTGTCGAGCGGACTGGTCACGGCGCGCACCGTCCGCGTCGCCACCTTGGTGTAAAAGGCGGTGGTGTTCAGCTTGACGTGGCCGAGCAGCACCTGGATGACGCGGATGTCGACGCCGTCTTCCAGCAGGTGCGTGGCGAAGCTATGGCGCAATGTATGCGGTCCGACCCGCTTGTCGATGCCCGCCGCGCGCGCCGCCTCGACGACGATCCTGTGCAACTGTCGGGTGCTGATCGGCTTGCTCGCATGCATGCCAGGAAACAGCCAACCCTTGGGGTGCATCACGCCCTGTTGCCGACCAACCTTCCACCACTGACGCAACAGGGCGAGCATATCGGCCGAGAGCATGGCGTTGCGATACCGCCCGCCTTTGCCGTGTTCGATCCTGAGCAGCATGCGCTCGGAGTCGATGTCGCTGACCTTGAGGCTTGAAACCTCGGCGACGCGCAGGCCGGCGCCATAAGCGACCGACAGCGCCGCCTGGTGCTTGAGGCAGGTCGTCGCGTTCAGCAGGCGGGCGACCTCGTCGGGGCTCAACACCATCGGCAGATTGCGAGGATGCTTCACCCGAACAAGCTTGCGCGCGAGGTCGGGCCGATCGAGCGTGTGCGTGAAAAAGAACCGCAACGCCGAGACGATGCCGTTCATCGTCGGCGCGGGCACGCGAGTCTCGCGCTCCTCGATCTGGAAACGGCGCAGATCCTCCGCCGTGGCGGTGTCGGGCGAACGTCCTAAAAACGAGGCGAAGCGCCCTACGTCGCGGATGTAGTTGCGCTGGGTCTCGGGCGAGAACCGGCGCATATCCATATCGTCGATCATGCGTTGACGTAGTGGGCTGATAGAGGCGGTGGGAAATTGAACGTCCATATTGAGGCTCCTCTGGTGAAAGGAGCCTCGATGCTCTGCCCGCGCCCGGCATCACTCAACCGACGCCCAACCCTCCCGGATTTACCTCACCCTCACCGGGTGCGCCCTCCCGCGTAGCGGGTTCGTTCTTCGTGCCAATCTTGCTCGTAGAGGCGCGCGGTGGTGCGCGCCTTGTCGCAGTGGAAGCGGGGGCTTGGCCACGCAGCTCCAGGATGTTGAAAGCCAAGATGATGCTGGACAGAGCATCCTGGCGACGTGCTAGATTCAGCTAACGGTACAGCCGGGGACGGCGATGACCGTGCAAGGTGATGGGGCTGGCGGGGGCAACCTCCCAGCCCTATCGGCCACAAGATTTTCTCCGCCCAAACCGGACGCCGCCCCGTCAATCGCGGCGCTTTAACTCCCTGTAACCGCTTAAAACCGCCGCGCCCGTCGATTGCGAAGCATGTCCGATAAGTTTGCATTATCGGACATATAAATAACATAACATTGATGTTAAATTATACTATCGTTCGATGGCTGGAAAGTCCGAAATCGCCCTTGCTGACATTGGCGAATTTGGATATTTTGGATAAATTGGAGAATATGGCCATGCAAGTCACCAAAGTCTCGGCCAGCGAATTTCAGCAAAGTTTCGGCGCGCTGAGCGACAAGGCCCGCCACGAGCCCGTCGTCATCACGAAGCACGGCCGGGACTCCCTCGTCGTCATGTCCGCCGAGGAATGGGCAAGGCTCAAGCGTCGGGACCGACAGGTCGGCCTTGCCACCGAGCTGCCCGAGGAATGGATCGAAGCCCTGCGCAACGCGAAGGTCCCGGACGAATTCGCTCACCTCGACGCCGAGTTGAAGTGATCGCGAATGTCCTTGCCGAAGCCGGTCGCCGGTCTGATCCTCAGATACAGCTATCTCTGGCGCCGCGAACATCTCGAAGGCCGGGACGAAGGGCAAAAGGATCGCCCTTGCGCGATCATCGCCGCGCTTCGTGTCGACGATGCCGGCGATACCCGCGTCCTGGTGCTGCCGATAACCCATACCCCGCCCGACCACCCTGCCCTGGCGGTCGAGATCCCGGCAGCCGTCAAAAGGCGCTTGCAACTCGACGAGGCCCGGTCATGGGTCGTCCTTTCCGAATGGAACGAGTTCGTTTGGCCGGGCCCGGATTTGCGGCGGCTGCCTGGCGCGAACGATGCGTCGGTGGCCTACGGGATGCTGCCCCCCGCGCTATTCGCGACCATCCGGGACAAATTCCTGGCGATCGTCAATTCCGGCGTGGCGCGCCGTGTGCCGCGCACCTGACGAGTTTGCATCCGAGGCTTTCGACGCCGCGCATCACAAACGCCGCTGCCGACTACCCATGTAGCGCCGCATGAGACGCGGGGCTTCGATCCCCTGCGCTACGAACTGAGCCAATGGCTCCCGGCCGAGGTGCGCGGGTTCGACGGAAAACGGGTCTCGCAGACCCGCGGCGGACCCTGGTGCGGGTCACGCTCGGCGGTCGCCGCGAATACGCGATTGTCTTCACGCTGAAAAAGACCAGGCCCTCGATCTGCGAAATGTTCGTGATGAGCGCCTATCCGCTCGACCGTCCGAAACACCAGGTGATCGCCACCGGCGAGATGAAATTCAACGTCGCTGTTGCGCTCGTATTGGCGGGAAAGAAGCCCAAATTCCCATCGCGCAGGTTCTAAAACACAAAAAGAGCCCGAAGGCTCTTTTTGCTCATCTTGCAACCTCTTGGTTATCTCGCCTTGCGCGTGGACCCTTGCGGGCGGGGGGTGCTGTCGCAGCCAGTCAGGCAACCCGATGCCCCTATATCGTCGTGAATCGGCAAAAAAGCGAGGGAAGCGCGAAACCGAGATGGGCCTGTCGGCTCGTCCGACATTCGACTAGATTCGCAACCGGCTTGCCTTCGTCGCGCCGACAACCGCCCCAAGGATTTACGATGAGAGGTTCCCAACCCTATCGCGAGCCGGCTTTCGAGCGCAGCGCGCCGAACCCAACCGATTCCCAGGCGAAAGAATCTTTGCTACCAGCGCCAGCCTCGGGCGCGACGACGCCCCCGCGTCTTGCCGCCCTCGCAGAGACCGCGAAGGACTACGCCAAGGCCTCCAGCTCTGAAAATACCCGGAAAGCCTATGCCTCGGATTGGCGGCATTTTACCGCATGGGCTCGCCGACAAGGCCTCCCCGCCCTGCCCCCGGATCCGCAAATCCTCGGGCTCTATATCGCCGCCTGCGCCTCCGGCGCGATCGGCTCAAAGCCGTGCTCGGTCAGGACGATCGAACGGCGGCTGTCGGCGTTGGCCTGGAATTTTTCCCAGCGCGGCGAGGTTTTCGATCGCGCCGACCGGCACGTCGCAACGGTGCTTGCCGGCATCCGGCGCACGCAAGGACGTCCGCCCGAGCAAAAAGAAGCCGTACTGTCCAAAGATCTCCTGGCAATGGTTGCGACGCTCGATCTCGGCGATCTCAGAGGCCTCAGGGACCGGGCGATCCTGCTCATAGGATTCGCCGGCGGCCTCAGGCGATCGGAAATCGTCGGCCTCGCCTGCCATCCCGAGGATGGGCTTGCTGGCGGATGGTTCGAAAAACTCGGCGATGGGATCCTGCTCACCCTGCGCGCAAAGACGGGCTGGCGGGAGGTCGAAATCGGCCGCGGCTCGTCGGACGAGACCTGCCCCGTCGTCGCGCTGGAGACTTGGCTGAAGTTCGCGCGGATCGAACGCGGTCCGGTGTTCCGCCGGGTCGTCGGCAAGTCGGTGGGATCCGAAGCACTGACCGACAAGCATGTGGCGCGCTTGGTGAAACAAACCGTGCTCGCCGCCGGCGTGCGCGGCGATCTGACCGAAGGGGACCGAGGGAAGAAATTCTCCGGACACTCACTTCGGGCTGGTCTGGCGTCTTCGGCGGAGGTCGACGAACGCTACGTGCAGAGACAACTCGGTCATGCCAGCGCCGAGATGACCCGTCGTTACCAGCGCCGGCGCGACCGGTTCCGGGTTAATCTTACTAGAGCAGCGGGCTTGTAGGGGCAGTGGGTTGCACTCCGGTACCGTCACCGTTTTTGTGGTGCCCCTTGGTGCCATTGAAACGCACGGTGCCGCTTTTGTCTGGCGCTTCAACCGGTCTGCGGCAGATCGTATTGAACCGCGACCGCTATGCACTCCGTCGCAGTTTTGGCGAAGTGGCGTTCCACCCGCGTCGGTTGCTAGCCCGTAGTCAGCCAAAGCATATCGCTCCCAAACCGGTAAGATCTCATTCAGGAGTTCAAAAGTTATCCACAGTGGGTAGTGGTCGGTGTCGCTTAGGAATTTAAATGATTCTTTAAAGAGTTAAAGGAAATTTGACCGTAGAAATATGACGATATTATAATGGCTTCTGAAATCCTTTTGTTCCCGAAGTACCGTGGATTCGTTCCTGATGTGCCGACGGAACGTTCCTGAAGTACCGCCAAACCGTTCCTGATGTGCCGAATACTGTTCCCGATGTACCGATAGGGGGTGCCGTGTGGCTTGAGCCGTTCCCGATGTGCCGACGCCTGCACACCTCGGGGATTGGAATTCGTCCTCAAAGCGTCAAATGACCCTGTTTCTGATGAAATCCTCGCTTGTGGTATGGGTGATTCAGCTTTCTGCCACCGCATAGGACGCTTGGCGCGTCAAGACTCGGTACTTCGGGAACGCTCGTAATGGCCCTTTCAGCTTGGATTGCGCGCGGTGTGGGAACGAACAAATCCATAGAATGCGGCTTCGTAGCTTTTGGGTGCGCGCTGCGCATCGGCGTCAAGCCACCGGTCGTATTCGTTTTTCAGGGCGTAGACGTCCCAGCCGGGGAAATCTTTGCGAATGCGTTCGAGCACTTCGTCACTGAGGGTGTGGGCAAAGAGTGGGAGCGCGGCCGGCTCGGGCTTATGCGTCCTTTGTAGCTGTGCCTTACGCGGCGTGCGCCTGGCGCGTGGCTTCATCACTACTGGCATGGTGCCGTCGCTTGGTATGAGTTCCCGCCGGACCATGCGCAGCACGGGCTCCCCATGACCCTTCTCCTCCAGACACAAATGGAAGCCCGGGATCTCGTTGGCGCGCACGATTTTGGCCATCTCGAACTTGAACCGCCTGTAATCCCCCTCGGCCCCGGACTTCTCGAATAGCGTGCGCACTCCTATCGCGAAGCCCTCCTCCCCTGCCCCACCCGCATGCTTGCGGGCTACGCGGTAGAGCCAACGCTCGCGCCCGCCGGAAATTGTGAAATAGAGGGGGTCAATGGAGAGCACGCCGCCATCCATCACCACACCTTCATAGAACCAGTCCGATAAAGTAATGCTCATGCCTTTGCTCGTCTGGGTCTGGTCGTCGACCACGTCTGTAAAGGACTCGATCCAACTAAACTGCCGCTCCTTGCGGCGCGCCTTATCTGCGCGAATGTTGGTGCGTATGGTGGTGGCCTGCAGGCGTGCAAGGGATTCGCGTAGTAACTTGTACTGCCGACCGCCGGTGTCCCTCTGGATGGTTTTCAGTAACTCATACGGCTGAAAACTGAGCGTGCGCGGGATCTCATTGGCGCGCCGCTTCTTAAGCTCACAGAGCATCGAGGCAGCCCAGATAAGTATATCAGCGTCCCAGATGGTTGCCATGCCGAATTCGGGATTGGCGGAGACGTTGACGTAAATCTTGCCGTCCGGGCTGGTGTAACCAATGGGCTTAGTGCGTTTGTTCTTCGAGAGGCTAAAGAACGGTCGCTCCATGGTCTCGCGCTGGTCGCGCAGCGGCAAATCCGCGACGAAAGGGACGAACAGATCAAATTGGCGGGTCTGGTCAGTGACGGCGCTCATGTGTATGAACCTATACGTTCATATATGTATGAAGCCACGCAGCGATACGCGTATGCGATCATACGCATCACTCCTTCCGGATAAGCTCGCCTATCTTGGTCTTACCATTCTTCACGAACAGCAGGTCCACTGCCTGCTCCAACAGCTCCTGGATCGTGGTGCCATCCTCAGCCGCCAGCACTTTGAGCTGGCGCGCGACCTCGGGGTGGAAATGCGCGCCGACGAACCGCTTGCCTTCACGCACTGGCCGGTAGTGCCGGGAGGGCTCTGTATCCTCTTGTCGCGGCTCGCGCGCCTGCTTGTTCCGCGTCTTGGGACCCAATCGCTCTCGGACCGCAGGGAAGGGGCGTGCGTCCACGCGTGTGCTGGCGGTTGGCTTTTCAGGGGCGGGCTGTTGAACGGCCCTATCGAGCACGGCTTGCAGTGCGTTGGTCGTCATAATTCTTACTCCTTGGTTCACGCGCGTATAAGTTCATACACACATACGCGTATAATTCTTTAATTTCTTGGGCAGCCTTTCCTTCCGGCTCGATTTCTTGCGCCGCCTGTCCGGTTTGCTGGGCGCGCGAATAAGCGATGCGCTGCCCGATGCGCACTGGGCTGAGAGAGGCTCCGAGCTGTTCGATGACTTTGACAGTGTCGTCCACCTCGCGCCCGACAGGCGGGCAAAAGGTGAGCACGACGCCGTAGGTGCGATTGTAGTGCTTCACCACGTCAAGGGTGCGCGTCATCGCCATGACATCGAGTACGGCGGGGCGCGAGGGGACTAGAACGAAGTCGGCGTGCTGAGCGGCCTCGAAAGCAATGTCCTTTGAAAAGGGCGGGGTGTCGATGATTGCTAGATCGCACCCAGCCTCGCGCACGGCAGAGAGCATGTGACCAAGTCTCGACGCAGGGATCGCCGTAATGGCGAGGCTCTCATCCTTTCTGGTGTCTTTCCAGAAAGAGGCGCTTGCTTGCGGGTCGAGGTCGAACATCACCGTCTTCTTGCCGTCACGGGTCGCCTCGACCGCGAGGGCCGTGGAGAGCGTCGTCTTGCCGACGCCGCCTTTCTGCGAGACAACCGCGAGCACTTTCATTTCAACACCTGTGAATTCATACGGCCATGCGTTCATACACATATAATTGTCACACGCGTATGAAGCCACACAATTCAACGAGTATGCTGCGTTTTCCCATGCGATGTGTCGTTCTCGGCGACACTGCGGAGCCACGCTCTTTGTGCTTCTAGCCATGCGTTCATACACGTATGGGCGTATGGCTAAGGCATCTGTGCGCCCGAACTGCCGCTTATCCGTTGGAGGAGCGGGCTACTCACTTGTGCAATCCGGCCTACTGCCGCCCCGTTGAGTCGCGGCGGTGCACCCTGAGATAATTTCGGAAACGACGCGACGAGGCTCGGTCGAGAAGCCCGTAGCTTCATTTTCGCCAATCTGGTTTTCGGTTGTCACTTACTCAGTTCTATGCATTATCGTTGACTGTGCGGTAAAGACGCTTTCCGGCAAAATAGGAACGGCCAAAGAGGCAACCCTTCACATCCCCCAGACCCCGTGCGGTTTTTGAGAGCTTTCGTTGGCCCGGGCGGCGCGGGGATGATGTCTCCAGAGGTTTTGTGACGATGGCATCATTCGGCTTCGTGGGAAGCGATGGTTGATCGTCAGGCCGGTGGGTGGGAGGTGCCTGAAACGACGGTGCGCGCCGCCGCTCAGGCGACAACTCTCTCGGGGATGGCTTCCGTCGGCAGGCCGGCGCGAGCGGCGGCGATGAGGCGGCATGCATAGGCCCATGTCTCGACGCCCCTCTTACGGCAGGTGTCGATGACGCTGAGGGCGGCGGCGTAGAAACGGCTGCCTTCGTCAGTTCGGGTTCCGAAGCTGATGCGCCTTGCAATCACGGCGTGGCGCAGCGCCCGCTCTGCATCGTTGTTTGTCGGGGGCAGCTTTGGATCGAAGACGAAGGCGACGACCGCGTCCCAGTCGTTGAGGATTTCGCCGGCCAGTTCACGAACTTTCTTCTCGTCCTCGTATCGGTTGCGCTGGCAGTTCCACTCGATGCGCGCCATCAGCCGTTTGACGGCGGGCGTTTCGCCGCCTTCGCCATCGTGGACCCGCTCGATGAGGCGACGTAGGTCGCGCACCATGTCGCGACCGAAGGCCGAGCCATCGCCATGGTAGCCTTCGGCGAGCGCCAGACTTTTGCGGATCAGATGAGCAAGGCATCGCTGGCGACGCGGATGGTCGCGATAGGCGACGTAACCGTCGGTGACCAGCCAGCCCAGGAACGCCTCGCCGATCAACTCGGTCAGTTCCTCCTTGCGACGGCTGGCGACACGGAAAATGGTGGCGAGCGCGGTCGTGGCTACCCACATCCAGCGCAATTTCCCCTGCTGATACCAAGGGGTCTCGTCGAGATGGACGATGTCGGCGGCGCGAACCTCGTGGAGGAGTTGCTCGACCACGGGCTCGCTGGCCAGACCGAATTCATGGACGCAGCGATCGATCGTCGCGGCCCCCAGTTCCAGGCCCAGCCAGTCGAGCAGGAATTCCTGGATCTTGCGCCGCCAGAGGCGGAAGCGCAGCGCCAGGGCCGCGATGAAGGTCGCCAGCATCGGGCCGACCAGACAGCGCTCCCTCATCTTGAGCCTGTCGAAGGATCATTTGCAAATTGCGCCGGCGGCCCTCGATCTCCGAGCGCAGCCCAACGCCGGGGCGCACGACGTTGTCGCGGCCGCACGGGCAACGCACGGCGAAATGGACGTGCTTGGTCGCCGTAACCCGAAGACACATGAGGCCGCGGGAAAGTTCGAGGCTCACGTGGGCGCCGACGCATCGGCGATCCAACTCGGGACCAAAGTCGGCTCCGCAGTCGGCGCACATCTTGGGCGCGTGCGGGACTTCCGTGCTGACGATGACCGGCTGTGAACGCCAGAACCCTTTCGTTCCGGGCCGCTTGCCGGAGGGCCGGGCGCCCTTCTTCTCGTCTGGCTTGCCGGCTTTTCCTGGCGGGCCGGCCGGAGGCTTCCCGCCGCCGCTACCGCCGTCGTCACGCCGATAGGGGTCGTCGCTCGATGGCGGACGCGAACTCGTCCGCGAATCTGCGCCCAAGCGGTTCGCCAACTCCCGCGCCAGTTCGTGCTGCCGCCAGCCCCAAGCCTCGAGATCCTCGCGCGACATCGTCGCGAGGTCGGTTCGCTGCACATCGTTCAGGTCGGGGTCGAATCGGCGAGGCACGCAAACCGTAGAATCCCGTTCCCGCCTCCGCGCAAGTCCTCATCGAGAACTCTACGCCAAGCCCGACTCCAAACTCACACGATAGACAAAAGCGGGGGGATGTGAACGGTTACCATTTAGCTCCCCCCACATTGCGCACTGCCGCACAGATCAATTCTCCCGCCGAGTGAAGTCGCGTGTTCAATGTCCTGACAGCGTCATCGATTCTTAGTGTCACCATTGTTCCAGGAAACAGAACAGACTTCGCTTGAGCTATAACAAAATGCTCGACGACTCCGTCACTGATACGAACACGATCGATCGGCATATGGTGCGTGCCAGCGCATTTTGATACTGTTAAAACGCCCGTGTCACATGGTTGACCGCCCGACTTTGGATAGAAAATTGTGCGATCCAAAACGATCGTTACACCGTCATCATCAAGGCAGCGGGTGACCCTGATCACCGTCACGTCACACTCGCGGGTTGATGCATCTTCGAGATAAAGACAGTTTGTACGCGCGTACATGTGTGTCCCCTTCCTAGAAGGAGGGTTAAGTCGAAGCCGCCATTAAGGGGCGGCTGCTGCTGTGGAATTGTCAGGCGGCCGCTAAGCAGCGGACAATCGGGTGCTTTCTTCGCATCTCAGCAATCCTGAAAGTGTGCTCCAAGTTATTCCCGCCGACACCCGTAACAGGTTTGACAGGGCATTTCGCGATTGTCGCGGGATCGATCGTCTTTGATGGCCGCACCAGATAGTTCATGATGAGCGAGATGTGGATGTCGCTGAGTCGAAGGGCTGCGCCTGCCAACGCCTGGTAGGCATCAAACAGCGCCATAAACTCTGATCCACTTCCAAAGGCCGCAGCACGAATTTGCTGCTGCGTCATGGCTTGGAGCATCTCAGGACTAATTTCCAACAGATCGAGTATTCGCTCCGCTAGCGAAGGCATGTGCATTTCCACGCGAACCCGCTCCTGATCGATCTCGGACATCCATCGAAATCGTTGTGAGACAGTGTCTTTGTATTGCTCGTCGAGCGTGCCTACCAAGAAATCAAGCAGTGGCCAGCCGGTTGTGTTGGTTGCGTTCGGACCCTCGCGGAGAACGCCGCCGACGGGGAACGGTAAAAGGTACTGCCTGAACTTTGCCATAAAAAATTCGGGTGTCATATTGCGTTCACCTGTCTTCGGATCTCTAAGCATGTACTCGCGGTACCTGCCATGGAGACCGACTACTTTCTGCGCGGCTTGCCGAACGATAACTGCCGCTCTACCCAGATCGTTTTCCTCGGCGACGCGGATATCACGTACCGACGCACTGACGTCGGACAAAACAAGTTGTGTTTCATTCACCACTTTATTGAAGAACACTTCACCTGCATTCCCCGTGAAAGTAAGAATAGGTTCCTCATTGTTGGTCAGCCAAAATGTATAATGAGAATCGCGAGGACTGTGCCTCGCAATCGCCCCTAGGGAAAGGAGAAGACCATCCGGACCCGGGACCCGACCGACGCCGTCGCCGAGTTTAGCCCCTGTTCCTTGCAAGTGGCGTTCGATTGAGCCGACTACGAACCCAAAAACTTGCAAGACCTGTAAGGCGTGGGACTGCTCCATTCCTGCGAATAGAGTTGGACGATTTTCCTCAATCGCTTCAACCCAGCTTCTCACTCGTGTAACGAGCAATTCGATCGGCGCTTCCCCTATTTCAATAGCGGAATTTAGATCTGGCAAATAGGTCCGCACCCACCATTTCGCATCCGCGAGAAACTCAAAGATGTTCGCGGCCGACGCGCGCGCGTCGGCCAAAATCACGTGTCGCGTCCAGAGGGATGAGGCCGGTAATAAAGCGAAAGCCATGACTTATCTCCATGGCAAGAGCGCCGCGCCGTGAAGCGCATTTTGTGAGATAATCCCTCGCGTGAGATCGATTTCCTCCCGCGAAGTTGGTCTCACGCCGGAGCGCCCTTGCTGTTTAGGGGTGGGGCTCGCCGGTACGGGCCTGGGTTCGCCTGCAACGCGAATCCAGGCCTATTTTTGGCATATTGTGTACACAATGTCAACTCTAATGCACTCGTACTCTTGCGCTCCTTGTAAAACTATGTTTAATGTCGCAGCTACCATCTTGTCGTCACATTCATTCGGAATTATCATGTCAAAACTTTCAAACTCTCGGGCGATCGACGAGATTTTATCCAAAAAGGACGTGGATATTATCGAGTCCCATCTTACAATAGGTTCACGAGAGGCTAGAATACGACTAGGAAAAATTGTCGAGAACGCGAGACGGGAAGATAACCAGTTCGTAGTTACGGAACATGGTGAGCCAGCAGCAGCGATTATACCGATAAGTGATTTGCGTATACTAGATTGGGTAAAAAAGCATAATATAAAAGACAGTCTATCAAAGGCAGCGCTCCACAACATGAGTTTTGAAGAATTCAAGAGAACGTTAGAGTCCGGAGAAGACAATGACGCTGGCGGGCAACAAACCAGAGACAAATATAGCGGAGCTGCTTAGCGCATCTAACTTATGTATTGGCTCTGACACGTTGAAAGCAATCCATTCTCTTCCTAGATCGGAGAAACGATCGTTAATTCGACCGTTTTCACGAATTGCGCTAGGCGATGAGTCTTATATTAAACGTGCGCTTCGACCGCTTTTCTCATTCCAAGATCAAGATCGGCGCACCAGATATGGCGGTATTATTCGAAAGAGGACGACGGTAGTCATAAAAATGATTAATGACGTCATACATATTCTACACGTTAGTAGCAACAAACATATAAGGAAAGAAAAGAACGGGTTTTGGATTGCAAATAACGACCACATTGCGATCTGGGTTCTTCGTGGACTATTATTTTTTGTGTCTAGAAGATTCGTTGCGAAGATGACAAAGGCCGCCACAAAATTTGTGTGGTCTTTCGAACATAAAAGACCTCTAACCCACAGGGAAATGGACGAGTTCGTCTTGAATAATGAACCGTAAAAAATTTAACTAGGCTTCTGATTGGTAGCAGAACAGAATCCTCTGTAGGCAGGCCTGTGCGGCTGAGAGGAACGGAAAACCGACATAAGGGTTTTGGCCAGAAGTAACGAAACACCCTGAATTTGACAGTTCCAGACGGACCAAGAACGTCAGGCGGCCTTCTTGGTAACCTCCGGTAGGGGTCTGAGTAGCAACGGGA